>Ga0209211_10007901_pt1 | contig 14766 bp, 15 predicted proteins | sample RifGroA2_FD_183992 | JGI IMG/M metagenome (GOLD analysis project Ga0209211, IMG submission 183992) | Groundwater microbial communities from Rifle, Colorado, USA - Groundwater A2 (SPAdes) (version 2) | ecosystem: Environmental > Aquatic > Deep subsurface > Groundwater | place: Rifle, Colorado... | reverse complement strand
CTTTTAAAGGAAGATGATTATCGGTACTTTTCCTTCCAGCTCTGGCAGGAGGGGATCGCCCGGTACACCGAATATCGGGTCGCCGGCCTTGCTTCAAAGGGTTATGTTCCTTCAAGTGAATTTCAGAAACTCCCCGACTTCACACCGTTTGACTCCGTTGCCGAGAACTTGCGAAAGGGGATTATCGATGTCCTTCCCACAGTAAACCTTGCAGAATCTAAGCGATCCGCCTTCTATCCCTTCGGCGCGGCCGAGGGACTTCTGCTTGATGCCGTCAATCCCGGATGGCAGGAGGAGTATTTTCGGCAGAAGTTCGACCTGGAGAAATATTTCCGGTAAATACCCTCTGGCATTTTTCCTTTTCTCCTCGTATACTCTCCGCAACACATCCACCGCCCATCACCGATCGCCCTGCTGTCCGTCCCCATATTGCTGATTTGCTCATAAGCTTCCTCCTTCCTATATTGAGGCGCAAGGAGACCAACCCCATGACTGATTTCCCGAGAAAATACATTGTTGATGAAGGCAACCGAAAAATTGCCGTTCAACTCGATATTGCAACGTTTGAAAAAATAGAGGAGACCCTCGAAAACTACGCTTTAGCACAATTGATGAAGGAACCGGGGGGAGAAGAGAAGCTCGGTATGGCGGACGCAAAGGCCTTCTACAAAACTCTTGATAAATCCGAGTGACCGTCGAATATCGAAAACGCTTCTTGAGGGAACTGGCGAAGCTTCCCTCCGGTCAGAGAAAGGAAATCGAACATTTCGCCTTTGATGTACTTCCTGCATTACGGTCACTCGAAGACAATGGGAAGATCGAACGAATGAAGGGGTATCCGGGTGTCTATAAAATCCGGTTTGGAGACTATCGCCTTGGTCTTCGGTTAGAAGGCAATGTTGTGGTCATGGAACGCCCCCTGCATCGGAAGGATATTTATCGATACTTTCCGTAACCCTGTTTTTCTTCCGCTCTGGCATTTCTCCCCTTCTCCTCGTATACTCTCCGCGTCACCTCTACCATTTACAACCCATTACCTACAACCTGCTTTTCGTGAACCGCACCGACCGACTTCTCGCCATCGTCCTGGAACTTCAGGGGAAAGGAACCGTCACCGCCGAACATCTTGCGGAGACGTTCAGCGTCACGAAACGGACGATCTACCGCGACGTCGACGCCCTCTCGGAGGCAGGTGTCCCCGTTGCCGCTGAACCCGGCGTCGGGTACTCCCTCGTCGAAGGCTACTTCCTCCCCCCCGTCAACTTCACGAATGAGGAGGCGATCATGCTGCTCCTGGGAGTGGATTTCATTTCTCAGAGCTTCGGCCGTGATTACGGTGCAAGCGCCTCAGCGGCAGGAAGGAAGATCGAAGCACTGCTTTCTGCATCCATGCGGAAAGAGGTACAGGAGCTCAAGCGCAGCATGCGTTTCCTTTCGATGGGCCAAACGGGCAAGGGGCATGAATTGGAGATTCTCAAACAGGTTCGCCGCGCCGTCATCGAACGCAAAACCATTCGCTTCACTTACTACAAGCGGTATGCACAAAACAACGAAGGCCCGCTGACGCGGGAAGTCGATCCCTATCTCCTGATGAATATCAGCGGTAACTGGTTGTGCGGTGGGTACGACCACCTGCGCAAAGCGACCAGGAGTTTCCGCCTCAGCCGCTTCGAAAAACTGGAAATCACTCCGCGGTCGTTCATCCGACCGAAGCATTTTCTCAAGAAGTTCAGCCAGGACGAGAAGTTCGCCGTGACCGTCAAGGCTCTCTTCCGCACCGAGGTCGCACGGTGGGTTCTTGAATCGAGGCCATTCTTCCTGGCCAGCCATCGCCGCACCGCCAACGGCCTTCTTGTCCTCCTCAAGAACAATAACGAGGAACAGCTCCTGCAGTGGCTTCTGAGCTGGGGATCCCAGGTGAAAGTCCTCTCCCCCGAATCGATCCGGACAAAACTCGCGACCGAAGCCGAACTGATGCTCTCCTCACATCGATTCAGTCAACCCCCTCCTACAAAATAAAAGACCGCGAAAAACATAACACGGAGTGACACTGAGAAGACACGGAGAATCACAGAGGAAAAAAGGCAAAACCTCAGTAGATCTCCGGCTTTTCTCCGTGTTTCCCCCTGCCTGCCGGCACCAGTCTACCGACAGGGAGAAGCAGGTGTGTTAAGATTTTTATCGGCAAAAACCCACAAAAACATGCTGACATAGGGTTGTCACTCCCGATGTGTATCTTGTTCCACAAGAAAAAACATAACACAGAGGGGCACCGAGTTTCACCGAGAAAAAATGAAACTATTATGAAATCTCTTGAAGGACAAATTGCTCTTGTAGCAGGAGCCACGCGGGGTGCGGGGCGAGGCATCGCGGTGGCTCTCGGGGAGGCCGGGGCGACGGTTTACTGCACCGGTCGAAGCACGCGGGGAAGAACAATCACTAAAAAACAGAAAAGGTTATCCGTCTTCGACACGGAGGGGCGACCGGAGACAATTGAAGAGACGGCGGAGATGGTGAGCGCACAAGGAGGAAAAGGAATCGCCGTGCCGGTGGATCACACGGACGAAGAACAGGTAAAGAAACTTTTCACCCGCATCAAACGGGAACAAGGGGGTCTGGATATCCTCGTGAATGACATTTGGGGAGGGGACGCCCTGACGGAATGGGGAAAACCGTTCTGGAAACTCGACCTGAACAAAGGATTTGCCATGATTCAACGGGCGATCCTCTCGCACATCATCACCAGCCGGTATGGGGTGCCGCTGATGCTCGGACGGTCCGGCGGACTCCTGGTCGAAATCACCGACGGCAACCAGGCATATTACCGCGGGACGCTCTTCTATGATTTCGTGAAGATGTCGGTCATCCGGCTGGCGTTTGCCATGGCGCATGAGTTGAAAGGCAATCGGATTACGGCTCTTGCCGTCACGCCGGGATTTCTCCGATCCGAAGCGATGCTCGACCACTTCGGCGTCACGGAGCAGGACTGGCGGGAGGGGGGAAACAAGGACGCTAATTTTCTCGCATCGGAATCGCCGATGTTTGTCGGGCGTGCGATCGCCGCGCTGGCCGCGGATCGGAATGTGTTTTCAAAATCCGGCAGGGTCTTCAGCTCGTGGCAATTATCCGATGAATACGGCTTCACCGATGCCGACGGGCAACGACCGCATTGGGGGAGACATTTCCATTCCACAAAGGACAAAGCATTGATTGCATTTCACAAGGAATTCTCCGCTTCCCATCTTGCATACCTTCATGCGTTTCCGGAGAACTTATGAAGAGAATGAAGTCAACTCTCCCGGTGGACAAGTATCTCCAACGCTTTCCTTTGAACATCCGGGACATCGTGAACCTTCTCCGCTCACGAATGAAGGAAGCGGAGGCCGGCATGATCGAACGGGTCTATCCCGGATGGAATGTCATCGGGTATCGCGCCTCGGTGCCGAGATCATCAGTCTACGTCGGCTTCATCGCCCCGTATGAGAACCGAGTCGTCATCGGGTTTGAGTACGGCATGCTGCTCTCCGACCCCCACAGGGTTCTCGAGGGGAGCGGAAAGCAGGTTCGTTGGATCACCTTCCGCTCCAAAAAAGTGACAAAACGCTCAATCCTGATGCCGCTTATCCTTGAAGCAGTTTCCATAGCAAAAGAGAGAAGGAGCCACCGTCGATGAAACAAGCGGAAAAACGTTGCACCTGGTGCGGAACGGACCCGCTGTACATTGTGTACCATGACCGGGAGTGGGGGGTGCCTGTGCATGATGACAGAAGGTTGTTCGAGATGTTGATTCTTGAGGGGGCGCAGGCCGGATTGAGCTGGATTACGATCCTGCGGAAACGCGAGAATTACCGGAAGGCGTTTGATAATTTTGAGGCGAAGAAGATAGCGCGGTACGATGCGCGAAAGGTGCGTGAATTGCTGGGCAATGAAGGCATCGTGCGAAACCGATTGAAGATCGCGGCAACCATCAGTAACGCCAAGGCCTTTCTTGAAGTCCAGAAAGAGTTTGGATCTTTCAATCGATATCTCTGGCAGTTTGTCGGCGGCAAGCAAAAGGTCAACCGCTGGAACGCAATGAAAGAGATCGCCCCAACCACGCCCGAATCGGACGCGATGAGCAAAGATCTGAAGAACCGTGGATTCAAGTTCGTCGGGTCAACAATTTGCTATGCCTTTATGCAGGCGTGTGGACTGGTGAATGATCATCTTGCGACTTGTTTTCGATATCGTGCCACAGAGACACGGAGAAACAATACTATGGAACAGTAGAGAAAAAAATCTCGAACATTGAGTACGGCCCGTGCCTCTGTGGCATTCTTAAACATTTACCATACAAGGAGATATATTTCATGATGCAATCCATGACCCCCAACCTGATGGTGCACGATGTCAACAAGACCATTGATTTTTACCGCGATGTGCTCGGCTTCGAGTTTGTCGCGTCGGTTCCGGATTCAGGGCAATTCGATTGGGCGATGATGAAACACGGCCCCGTGGAAATAATGTTTCAGTCCGTTGCGAGTCTTGCAAAGGATCTTCCGGCGTTCGTCAAAATGGGACCGGGCGGGGCGTTCACACTTTTTATCAAAATGGATGATTCAAAGGGCCTGCACGAGAAGATCAAGGGAAAAGTCGTGATTGTTCAGGAACTGACGAAAACGTTCTACGACATGGAGGAATTTTCGATTAAGGACCTGAATGGGTACGTCCTGACGTTCGCCACACCAACCAGGTAATTCGTTGTTCCGGTTGTTTGTCGGATATTCTTTTTCCATCTTCAGGAAACCTATGATGAAATTGAAACCGGCGGTCATCAAAGAATTGCAGGTCATCCCCGGCATCGGTAAGAGCATTGCCGCGGACCTGTGGGAACTTGGCATCCGATCCGTCCCGGACCTCAGGGGAAAAGACCCCGAGTTGCTGTACGCGAAGCGATGCGAGCAACAAGGAGTCCAGATCGACCGGTGTTTGCTGTACGTCTTCCGGTGTGCGGTCTATTTCGCCGAACACAAACGACACGATCCCGAGAAGCTGAAATGGTGGAATTGGAAAAACAGGGCTCAGATGAAACCGAGAGCAGGGGCGAGACGGGGCAGCGGTGCAACGGAGCGGGAGTGAGGTGAGATTTTAGCTCCAACCTTCAGGTCGGAGCACCAAAACCCCAAAGTACTATGGGCTTTAGCCATGAACACACCTTTTTTATGATGGGTCGCAGAATGGAAAGGAGAATTGATCCATGGCAGATATTTATCACGACTTTTACATTGCAGCGCCGGCGGAGCTGGTTTTTCAAGCCGTGAGCAGCCCGGCGGGGCTGGACCAATGGTGGACCAAACGGTCCTCTGGGGAACAAAAAGAAGGCGGATTGTTTGAACTGTGGTTTGGACCCGAGTATGACTGGCGCGGTCGGGTAACACAATGGGTCCCGAACTCGGATTTTGAGTTGGAGCTATTCCAAGCCGACAAGGACTGGAATGGAACGCGTGTGGGGTTTCATCTGGAAGAGCAAAACGGCTCGACAACGGTACGGTTCCACCACCTGGGCTGGCCGGAGGTCAACGATCACTATCGAATTTCGTGCTATTGTTGGGCAATGTATCTACGGATCTTGCGGCGATACCTCGAGCACGGCGAGATGGTGGCGTACGAAAATCGACTCGATGTCTGAAGGCGGGCCGTCTCATGCTTTGTAGTTCAAGAGTCACGCGCTGATGGGTGTATCAGTCAACGGGCCTCTATATTTTCGGTCGATTGTTTCTTATATTGCCCCCCATTTGAATCGGCAAGATCGGAGTAACCAAACGGCTTTCCCTCCGTATCTTCTCCACCTTTCCACCACACTGAGATCCAGAAAGCTTGCTTCGAGTCTGTCATGTCCTCTTCTCCCCCGCGTCTTCAAGTCGCTTCCGCGTTCGCCGCTGTGTACATCATCTGGGGCTCGACGTACCTCGGCATCCGCTTCGCCGTCGAGACAATCCCCCCCTTCCTGATGGCCGGTGGGCGGTTCATTGTCTCCGGCATCATTTTGTACGCTTGGGTTCAAAGCCGGACTCCGGCGCGACCAACGCTCAATCAGTGGAAATCCGCTGCCATTATCGGCGGTCTGTTGCTCCTGGGGGGAAACGGCGTCGTAGCATGGGCCGAACAGTGGGTCCCTTCCGGCATAACTGCGCTGATCATCGCCTCTTCCCCTATCTCCTTCGTGCTGATCGACGCGCTCCAGCGAAAAACTCCCCCCACGATGGATGTCGTGAGCGGCCTGGTGCTCGGAACGGTCGGTATTTTCCTTTTGATTGATCCGACCCGCCTGATCGCGGGGGACGAAATCTCTCTTCCCGGCGCATTTGCCATTGTCCTTGCCACGGTGGCTTGGTCGTACGGTTCCTTGTATTCCCGCAAAGCTGACCTCCCCTCCAGCCCTTTGTTGGCAACAGCCATGGAAATGCTTGCAGGCGGAGTTTTGCTGACGCTCACCGGTCTCCTGCTCGGAGAAATGGGAAGGTTGGATATTGGTGCAATTTCTTCCCAATCGCTTTTTGCTGTCTTGTACCTGATCGTGTTCGGCTCGCTGATCGCGTTTACTTCTTACGTTTGGCTTCTGCGTGTCGCCTCTCCGGCAATGGTTTCCACCTACGCCTATGTGAACCCGGTGATTGCAGTCCTTCTCGGCTGGCTGATCGGGAACGAGGCCATGAATGGTCGCATCTTTGTGGCTGCTCTCATCATCGTCGGCGCGGTGGCCATCATCACGACATTCAACGCGCGCAGGACTGCCCGTTCGATGAAAAACCTTAAGATTGATGCAGTAGCGCAGGAAAAGTGAGGCTCCGATGTTGCTGGACGAATATGTTCCACGCTTCGACTTGCGGGAAATCCATTCGGTGCCGACACGTGCCTCTTCTCAGATGGTTTTCCAGAGTTTGCAGACAATCACTCCTGCCGACCTCCCCCTGGTGAGAATCCTGATGGGGATTCGATCCCTTCCAGCGTTCCTCTCGGGTGGCACCCCCTTTCATTCGACCAGGCACATTCCTTTTTTGGATCAGATCATCGGGTCGGGATTTCTCTTTCTTGGAAGGACAGATCATGAGATTCTGTTGGGAACTATCGGGAAATTTTGGAGGCCGTCTGGGGGGGTCTGCCTCGATATTCTCGCCCCGGAGGAATTTAAGAACTTTAACGAACCAGGCTGGGCAAAAGTCGGATGGAATTTTACCGTCGAGGGTGATGGAAACAATTGCAGGATCCGGACGGAGACACGCATTCTCTGCACCGATGAATCTGCCAGAATCATGTTTCGTTTCTATTGGTGGTTCGTCCACCCCGGAAGCGCGATGATACGAAAATCAATTCTCAGGGCCATACGGCAACGGGCGGAACAAGCCTCTAAACCATGAATCCCTCACCAACCCCCCGCGTCAAAATTTGCTGCATCGCCAGCATCGAAGAGGCCCGGCTTGCGATCCAATACGGCGCTTCGGCCCTCGGCCTCGTGTCGGCCATGCCAAGCGGACCGGGTCCCATTCCCGAGGAGCGGATCGCGGCAATCGCTCCAGCCATTCCCCCCGGCATTGCATCGTTTCTCCTGACGAGCAAACAGGATGCCCCATCGATCATCGCCCAGCAACGGCGCACACACGTCACCACCCTCCAGCTTGTCGATGCCATTTCCGTGGATACGTACAAGCAACTCCGCGATGAACTTCCGGGAATTGCCCTTGTGCAGGTGATCCATGTACTCGGTGAAGACTCCATCACAGAGGCGGCGTGGGTCTCCTCGTATGTCGATATGATCCTGCTCGATTCCGGCAACCCGAAGCTTGCCGTCAAGGAACTGGGAGGAACCGGACGGACCCATGATTGGAACATCAGCAAGCGTATTCGCGAGGCGGTGCCGGTTCCGATGTTCCTTGCGGGCGGGTTGCAGCAAGCCAACGTGGCTGATGCGGTCCGGCAGGTTCACCCGTACGGCCTCGATCTCTGCAGTGGTGTCCGCACCGATGGAAGACTTGATGAAAAAAAGCTCGCGGCTTTTTTCTCCGCTCTCAGCACTGCCGTCCAACTGTAGGAAAACCAGTTAAGTGTCAATTTTGAGAAAGCATGCCTCTCCCGTAGCGGAGAGGTTTGTATCTTTTCCTCCTTTTCTGCGTACATTGGAACGGATTGTTTTTTTCAATTATACGATTGAGGAGAAAAAGATTATGAAGTTCTTCATGGTTTGTCTGATGCTGTTTATGATCACAATCCCTGCCGTGGCGCAGGAAGAAACGTTGGTGGCTGGCGACCTTGAGAGCGGCGGCTTTGGCGGCCCCGTGATCAAGCTCGGGAGTTTCAACGGAGAGACCGGCGTCCTCGTCGGCGGTCGCGGAGGTTGGATCATCAACCATACTTTTATCATCGGGTTTGGGGGATATGGACTTACGAACAGGGTTCTCGCGAACAGCACCGGTCCGCTCGGAGAACGTTACATGAACCTCGGATACGGCGGGCTCGAGCTTGAATACATCCCCGAATCGAATAAGCTTGTTCACTATTCCTTTATGCTGCTCCTCGGGGCGGGGGGTGTCTCCTTCCGCAATAACGATTGGGAGGATTGGCACTGGCCGGACGACAATTCCCATTACAAAGCAGACGCCTTTTTCATCGCCGAACCGCAGGTAAACGCTACACTGAACATCACGAAATGGTTCAGGATGAGCGGAGGACTCAGTTACCGTTTTGTCGAAGGACTCGAATCCACCATCTCCACGAATAAAAACCTGAGCGGCATTTCGGGCGGGTTGACGTTCCGGTTCGGAAAGTTTTAGCAGACTTCTGAAAAAGAGAAAATCATCCACGAAGGACACCAAGAACACGAAAGAAATGGATCTTAGAGAAAAATAAAAATCCCTTCGTGGTTCTTCCCCGCCCGCCTGCTGCCGCAGGCAGTCGGGCGGGGTGAACTTCGTGGATAATACATTTTCCCTACAAGGACCGTCTCTCAGACGGTCTTTGTGTTTTGGTTGTGATTGATTTTCACAAAAGAGTTGACGTTATTGAGGCGATTCTTTTTCCCTCCCCCGGAGCGATATGAACCGTTTTTGCAGGCTGATGTTGTGGAGTTGGGTTCTCCCATGGAGCCTCGTTTCCACCCTCATTGCACAAAGCCAGTCCGATAGCCCCATCTACAAAAACTATCGTCCACAGGGCCCCTCCACGCTTATCCGGCGGTCGGATATCAACTACAACATGCTCCAGTTGTTTATCCTCGAGCGGAAGGCGAACGCGGGGGAGCTTGAAGCCCAGCATGAGCTCGGACTCCGTTACTTGCTCGGCGAGGGAGTTATGGCCGACACCGCGAAGGGGGCGCACTGGATCGGGAAGGCCGCGGACCGCGGGTACAGTGAAGCGCAATATAACATGGCGATCGTCTGGTTCAACGGCTGGGGGGGTGAATGGAACCCGTTCAAAACGTTCGACCTCCTTCTGACGTGTGCGGAAAAAGGGATGCCGGAGTCGCAGCACCTGCTCGGAATGTTCTACACCGAGAACCTCGTCGTTCCCCGCAATTGGGAGGAGGGGTACCGGTGGGTGAAGAAGGCAGCGGACGCGGGATACGCCCCGTCAAGAGAAACGTTAAAAGACTTTGAAGCGCGTGGACTGGGCGTTCCGAAGGATACAACGAAAGCGGCTGCACAAAAGACAAAACCGCAATCGCGACTGGCGCTCGGGTTCGTCTTCCAAGATGGAGAATCCGACACCACCTCGACCAGCGACAAGACGCTCCTCCAGGATGCACTCCGGGAGGCAACCCCGCAGCTCCGCCAGGCGCTCGGGTTGCAGAAATCGACAGAAAAGATCGACCTCGATTCCTCGGGGGTGAAAGCCCTCCGTGACGCGGCCGAGGAGGGAAGCCCTGAGGCCCTGACCATCCTGGGCCGCAATTACGAGCGTGGAACCGTTGTTCAGAAAGACATCGTTCTTGCAACCGTTTATTATCTTCGCGCCATCCGTATGTCCTCGAACCGTGCACCCGGACTGCTTTCTCAGTTAGTACAGGAACCGATGTATCTTGACCGTCTCAAGGCCCGCGTGGAAAAGAAGGACCCGGAGGCATTGTATGCGTATGCAACCCTTTCCGCGCTCCGCCTCGATTACCTCCTCTCCAAGACCCAGTTCCCCATTTCCGATCAGAAGGCGTTGGAGTTTCTCCAGACCGCAGTCGCTGCAAACCATCTCCAGTCACGCGTGGAACTCGGCCTGTGCTATTATTCCGGACGATGGGTGCAGGAGAACAGGCAACGAGCGATCGAGCTTTGGAAGGAAGCCGTTGCACTGGGTAATAAGGAAGCACAGGTCCGGATTGCCGCGCTCACGGTACAGGATTCGACTGCGGATGAGTATTCAAGGATTGCCGCCCTTGCCGTGCTGGAGAAAGCGGTGCAGGGGGGATCGTTGCTCGCCCAGGTTGCGCTTGGATATTGCTATGAGACGGGAAACGTTGTCCAGCGACGATGGGCGGAAGCTGCCAAACAGTACCGCAACGCAGCGCAGCGCGGGAGCAAGGATGCTTACGCCGCTTTGCAGCGCATGCATGACTCCCTTCGTCCGAACCTCCTCCGGTTTCAGATCGGGGAGTTTCAATAGTAAATTCTTCCCTTCGTTGAGATCCACCTTTTCGCCTCCGTGTCTTGCAGTTCCTCCTTTTTCTCTCCACCTTTGAACCGGATCCAAAATCCCTTCATTCCTTCAACCCCAGGGGCTTATGAAATCCATGCGATTCCTCCTCCTTACTCTTTGCTTCTCCCTTGTGACAGCTTCCTCACAAGAGACAACATTCTATGTCTCCTCCACCGGCAACGACCGGTGGAGCGGATCGAAAGCAGAACCGGCCAGTGATCGCACCGACGGACCCTTTGCCACGCTTGAGCGGGCCCGGGATGCGGTCCGTTCCCTGAAACAAACCCGCGGCCTGCCCGAAGGCGGGATTACGATTCGCCTTCGCGGGGGCAACTATCAACGCTCCGCAACGTTCAGGCTCACAGCAGAGGACGGCGGGACAAGTAAAGCTCCCATTCTCTGGCGGGCGTATGAAGGGGAGAAGGTCCATCTCTCCGGAGGAATGAATGTTTCGGAATGGACGCTTGTCAGGGACGTCCGAACGCTTCAACGACTGGTCCCCCCGGCACGCGGGGAATTACTTCAGGTCGATTTGAAAGCGTTGGGTATCACGGAGTTTGGTACAATCACGCAGCGGGGGACCCCGGGATTGGAACTTTTTTTCAACGGCGAGCGGATGACCCTGGCCCGCTATCCGAATACCGAATGGCTGCGCGTAGCGGACGTGCCGCAATCGGGTGAGAAGTTGATTAATCAGGGGCTCGATCGCGAAAAACGGTTCAACGACGTCCCTGTCGGGCGCCATTACGGAAGGATCTCGTACGACGACCACCGGCCGAACGGCTGGGCTCAGCGGGACGACATCTACCTGCATGGTTACTGGACGTGGGATTGGAGCGACTCATTCCAGAAAGTGAAGTTGATTGACACACTTCAACGGGAGATTGAATTCGCCGAGCCGCACCACCATTACGGGTACACGAAAAACCAGCGCTATTACTACCTCAACATTCTTGAAGAACTCGATACGCCCGGTGAGTGGTATCTCGACCGTTCCACCGGCATGCTTTATTTCTGGCCCCCCTCTCCCGTTGAACGCGGAACAGCAGTCGTTTCTCTGCTTGAAGAACCGTTGTTATCGATTGAGAATGTCTCGAACCTAACCATAAGGGATTTCGCGTTCGAGTACTCGCGGGGGACGGGAATCACGTTGACCGGCGGATCGAACGTGCTGATCGCCGGCTGCACAGTGAGGCTGATCGGCGGCGAAGCCGTGACCATCGAGGGGGGAACGGGGAACGGCGTGATGAGCTCGGATATTTATGATGTCGGACTCGCCGGTATCCGGCTGAGTGGCGGGGACCGGAAGAGCCTGACGGCGGGGAACAATTTTGTATTCAACAACCATATTCATCATTACAGCCGCTGGGTGCGGACCGGCTATTATGCCGTGACGATCGACGGCGTTGCCAACCGGGTGGCGCACAACCTCGTGCACGACTCGCCGTTCGAGGGGATGTACCTGAAGGGGAACGAGCACATCATCGAGTTCAACGAGATCCATCATGTGAACCTGGAGACCGGCGATGCGGGTGCAATTCACACGGGGCGGGACTGGACCTGGCGCGGCAACATCATACGCCACAATTACTTTCATCATTTGCTGAGTCCGGGATTGCACGGCGTGATGGCGGCTTACCTTGACGATTGGGGGAGCGGATTTACAATCTACGGGAATGTCTTTTACAAAGCGGGGCGGGCGGCCTTCATGGGAGGAGGGAGAGATAACAGGGTGGAAAATAACATCTTTGTCGATTGTGCTCCATCGGTCCATGTCGACGCGCGCGGTCTGAGTTGGGCGGGGAACTATTTTGACGGAACGTTCACCTGGCTCTTCGATAAAATGGATGAAATGAACTTCAGCAAGCCCCCCTTCAGCGTGAAGTACCCCGAGTTGTTGAAGCTCTATGATGATGAACCGCGCCTCCCGAAAAACAACGTCGTCACCCGCAACATCTCTTACGGTGGAAGGTGGATGGATGTGTATGATTATCTTGCCTTTGATTTCTCGATCGTCACGGTGAAAGACAACCTGATCGCGTCGCCCAATATCCTCCGGCGAAGGTCGAAGGGAGAGACCGGTTGGGATCCATACTACCTCAATATTGATCAGCAGGAAGGGTACGATCTGCTGAAGTTTGACGATGCGGAGTCGAGAATACTGTTCAAGGAAAATGTCTTCATGAACGGCAATCCCGGGTTCATTGACGCGGAGAACGGCAATTTCCAGTTACGGGATGATTCACCGGCCTTTAAGCTCGGCTTTAAGAGGATACCGATGGAGAAGATCGGGTTGATGAAGGATGAGTACAGGATGGATCTTCCACGGTGAGGAAAGATAAAGCGCAGCCGGTTTTCCGATAAGCCGATAAACCTCACGATCATGGTCATCCTCAAAATACTTGAAATTGTGCTTGCGGCGGGAGCCGTGCAGGGGTTTTTCCTTGCGCTGATTCTCACGGCCAAAAGCACCAGGAAGAAAACTTCCAGCAAACTCTTAGCGGCGTTGCTGATTGTTCTTTCGGTCAGTATCCTCCATTCCCTCCTTGCCGGACCAGGTTTTGACAGCCCCTACAAGATCCGTGAGCCGTTTATTCTTTTCATAGGACCGCTGCTCAACTTTTACGTCTACGAACTGACTGGTTCCAGGAAGATTGCATGGAAAGATATTCTCCATTTCCTTCCGTTCGTCCTGCTGATTCTCTTTCTGATGCCGGCATGGGCGAGCATTCCATCTCCGTATGCAACATTCTTGTTCCAGAACGGCCCTACAATCAGCACGGTCATCTGGGCACTCATTGTCCTTCAATACGGCTATTATTGGTGGAATACAGTTTCAGTGCTGCACGAACACAGAATTGCCGTTGAATCCGAATTTTCCAACATCGAAGGAAAGACCCTTTCGTGGCTGGGTTTTTTTCTCCACCTCTTCGGCGGATTTCTCCTCGTGCTTGTTCTCACCCTTGTTATTGCGTTTCATTCTGATCGTTACGACATCATAGATACCATTGTGTGTTTGGGCCTTTCATGCACCATTTTCATCCTGGGATATAACGGGTTGTTTCAAGAAGAGGTCTTCTCAATTACGACTTCTCAAAACGAAACAGACAGGCGTGAAAAAGACCGACAACCACGACCACCCAGAACAGATGTGCAACCATCAGCACGAAATGATGAGTCTCTGAAGAAGCTGAAGGCATATCTCGAAAAAAAGAAACCTTATCTGAACGAAACATTGACCCTCACCGAACTTGCTGGCCAGATCGGCATGACCCGCAACCAGCTTTCCTTTCTCATCAATAGTGCATACGGCGAGAATTTCTATTCGTTTATCAATCGGTATAGAGTCGAAGAGGTGAAGCGATTGATTGCCGATCCAAAGAAATTAAACTTCACTATTTTAAGTCTGGCATACGAAGCCGGATTCCCTTCAAAATCCTCTTTCCATTCTGTTTTTAAAAAACTTACCGGTCTCACGCCTACCGAATACCGTAAAAAGCTCCAATAATATTGCTGTTATCCCCCCCTTAGGAAAACTTGTAGTCCAAAGAGATACATTCGGACTTCTTCCTCCTTTTCACCTCGTATCTTGGTATCAACATTTTCACCCATTCCCGGGGGCACAAGAACTCGTATTGCCGTAAATGGCTCGATGGGGGCCATCAAGGGGATGTCACGGGAATTTACATTGCGACTCACAACCACTTCGGTATATTCATGAACGCCGTTCTCCTTTTTCCGCGAAGAAATAAAGGGATTGTTTTCGTTTCTCTCAGCGTCGTACTCATTTTCGTTGCGACGTACTTTCTCACCGCTTCAGGAAACGACATCCGTGAAGGGCCTTCCGAACAGGCTTCGGTCACTGTTCAAAGGAAGGACATCAGTCAATCCATTATCGCGACGGGAATCATAAAGCCGAAAGTCGGTGCTGAAGTAAAAGTGGGCGCACAGGTTTCAGGCGTGGTAAAAAAGCTTTTCGTGAAGACCGGATCACCCGTTCGTACCCATGATCCGCTTGCGCTCATCGATCCGAGAACATATCGATCTCTGAAAGACAAGATGCTCGCCCTCAAAGAGATTTCGGCAGCAGAAAAGAAATATGCAGAG
>Ga0209211_10007897_pt1 | contig 14767 bp, 12 predicted proteins | sample RifGroA2_FD_183992 | JGI IMG/M metagenome (GOLD analysis project Ga0209211, IMG submission 183992) | Groundwater microbial communities from Rifle, Colorado, USA - Groundwater A2 (SPAdes) (version 2) | ecosystem: Environmental > Aquatic > Deep subsurface > Groundwater | place: Rifle, Colorado... | reverse complement strand
AATAAAGGAGCTCACAAGCACACAGGCTATATTGAATAGATGACACAGGGAATTGCAGCCAAGAGAAGGGTAGAATTCCCCAAATCAAAGGAATCGTGGATTTTGACGGTTCTTTTATTGGGCATGGGAATTCTACCCTTTTTTTTAAATCACGCGGTCTATTACCAATTAAAGTCCACCTTCCCTTTCGGGTTTAAGGGCAAAGTACTGCTCACCGAGCCCGGCCGGCTGGTGATTGAGGATTTTAAGGTCCGCCGGAATGAGTTTGAAGCTGTTTCAAAAACTCTGACGGTCCGCTACCGTCCGCTGGAGATCTTGCGCATTCAGGAAGCGCGCCTTGAGATCGAGGCGCGCGGCGTATCGCTTCAATTGAGCCCTTCGATTTTTAACACGCTTCTTCCAAAGCCGGAATTTGAAAGTGTAGATTCCGTGCTGACCATCGCGAGGGGCGGAAGGCTTTCTCTCCCTTATTTTTTCGCGCGGGGTGAAAAAATGCTTGTCTACAGCAGCGGCGAACTTTCGAGGCAAGACATGCACTTGGCCGTTTCCTGTTATCTGGCGCCGGAACTTTTGGCCTCGCTTCCCAACTTTGTGACCGAGCATTTGTTTTTACAGCAGGAAACAGCCCTGCGGGAGCTTCGATTCGTGGCCGAAGGGACCTGGGACGAACCTCATTTCAGCCTGAGTTCGGACTTGGTCCGCTTGGAAATGAAAAGCCGCTAAAAAAAGGCAAAGATTCGAAGTATTTTGACGATATTTTAATAGAAGGGATTGTTTTTATAACCATATGGAAATAAAAGACTTACTACAAGGCTTAAAAATCGACGCGGCGGTCCCTTCTGTCCTGAACAGGGAAGTGCTTCATTTGACCTGTCAGTCTTCGGATGTGAAAGCCGGAACGCTTTTTGTTGCTATCAAGGGCGAGGCCAAAGACGGGCATGATTTTGTGGAAGACGCTCTTCAGAAAGGGGCCATTGCCTGCGTCACGGACAGCCGTTCGGAAAAAAAATTTGCCGCCCGCTTGCCTGTGATCCGGACGGAAAATACCCGCTTTGCGTTTTCGCTGCTCACCGACAGGTATTTTCTGCATCCGTCCAAAGAGGTGGGCGTGGTCGGTATTACCGGAACCAACGGTAAGACTACCACCTCTTTTCTGCTCCAACATATTTTTAACCGTTTTTCGTCCTGCGGGCTTATCGGCACCGTCCATTATCAAATCGGAAACCAAATCATCCCTTCAAAAAACACAACGCCGAGCGCCTACGACCTGAATTGGATGCTCGCGCAGATGAAAAAAATCAGGATTAAACACTGCTCCATGGAGATTTCTTCCCATGCGCTTGATCAGGACAGGGCCGCGCACCTGCGCTTCACAAGCGCCGTGTTCACCAATCTGACGCAGGACCATTTGGATTATCACAAGGATTTTGAGGCCTATTATCAGGCCAAGCGGAAACTGTTTATCAAAGCGTCCCGTCCGGAAAAAGCCTTTATCAATATCGACGACATTTACGGCGCGCGCCTTGCCGGAGAAATTTATCCCCGGCCTTTCACGTTCGGGATCGTAAATAAAGCCGATTTCATGGCACACGATATCCGCGTGGGACTGGGGGGCATTGCTTTCAACGTGCGCGCCAGGGGAAGGCTTATCCCGGTGCGCGTCGCCATGCCTTGCCTGCACAATGTTTACAACGTGCTGGGCGCATTTGCCTGCGCTTACGAGGAGGGCTGCGACCCCGAGGCCATCGCGGAAGCCCTGCGGACTTTCCGGGGAGTGCCCGGGAGAATGCAAAAAGTGGACGCAGGCCAGGATTTTTTTGTGTTTGTGGATTACGCGCATACGCCGGACGCCTTTCGCAATGTCTTGAGTTCGGTGAAAAAACTGGCGAAAAGGCGGATCATCACGGTTTTTGGCTGCGGCGGAGACCGTGATAACACCAAGCGGCCGCTCATGGGCCGGGAAGCCGGTTATTTTTCCGACCTTATCGTGCTGACCTCCGACAATCCGAGGTCTGAAGACCCTGAAAAAATTTTAGATCAGGTCCAGGCCGGGGTAGGCTTGGGAAACGGCAAACAGGTTTTGCGCATCGCGAACCGCGAAGAGGCCATTCACCGGGCGCTGGACGCGGCGGGCGCCGGCGACGTGGTGCTTGTGCTCGGAAAAGGCCATGAAAATTATCAAATCGTGGGCGATAAAAAACGCGCTTTTGACGACAGGCGGGTGATTGAAAATCACCTCAGGGAGTCGGTCCGTGTTGGAGCTTGAGGATTTGGAGCTGGCCCTGGCCAGCAAACCGGTGGAGGCCAAGGGGCCGGTTACCATTGAAAGGGTTTCGATTGATACGCGCACCCTTACAGCGGGCGACGCTTTTTTTGCCATACGCGGCCGCAATCTGGACGGCCACCGCTTCGTGAATGAGGCCAGGGAAAAAGGCGCCTCAGCCTTTGTGGTGGAAAAACGGTCGTGGGATGAAATCAGGCCGGTCTCCCTTCACAACGTGTTTCTGGTGGACGATACGACCGTGGCTTTCGGCGATTTGGCCCGGTATGTCAGAAGAAAACGCGGCGTCAAATCGCTGGCCGTCACCGGAAGCTGCGGAAAAACCACCACCAAACAAATCGCAGGGCTGCTTTTGCGGCGGCGTTTTCAGGTGCTGGCCACGGAAGGCAATTTCAACAATCAGTTCGGGCTTCCGCTCACGATTTTAAAGCTCAATCAGGGCCATGAAATCCTGCTGGCGGAAATAGGTGCCAGCCGGCCGGGAGACATAGCTTATTTATCGGAAATTCTCGAACCTTCCGTGGGCCTGGTGACCAACGTCTATCCGGCGCATCTCGAAGGCTTCGGATCGCTTGAAAAAGTTTATGAAACCAAGCTTGAGCTGGCGGGATATCTGGCAAAGAACGGCGGTACCCTTATCGTGAACGGCGATAACGCGGAGCTCGCTAAAAGAGCGCGCGCCTTTGGGGTGAAAGTCGTCACCTTTGGCCGCGAAAAACGTAATGATTACGTTTTGAATCAGGAAGTCCGGGACGGGGAAATAGCGCGTTTCAAATTAAACGGCCGTTACGGGTTCGGGTTGCGGACCCACGCCCCATTCAACACGGATAATTTTGCCGGGGCCCTGATTATGGCCCACACAGCCGGCGTGCCGCTTGAACAGATGGAGGGTGTTCTCGAAGATTTTCAGCCTGTTCCGGGCCGGTTTGAAAAGCATGTCCTTGGTTCGGGGGTTTGCGTGATTCACGATGCTTACAACGCCAATCCGGGTTCCATGATTCAGGCCCTGACCGCTTTCGCCGGATGGGAAAATTTGGGCAAGAGAAAAATAGCCGTTCTTTCGGACATGCTGGAACTCGGCGCTGAATCGGAAGCGCTTCACCGCCGGGTGGGAAAGCAGCTTGAAGGCCTCGGAATTGACATGCTGGTGACGGTGGGCGCGAGAGCGCGCGGGATCGCGGAAGCGGCCCGTGAAGCCGAAGCCTGTCCTGAAATCACAAGTTTTGACACGAATAGCGAGGCGGTGTCTTTTCTCGCCTCAAGCCTCCGCACCGGAGACGCGGTGCTCTTGAAGGGATCGCGTTCCACGAAGCTCGAGGAAATTCTTAACGCTTTGAAATCATAAAGATTCATACCCATGTTCTATTATTTTTTATACCCGCTGCGCGAGCAGTGGTTTGTCTTTAATCTGTTCAAATACATCACCTTCCGTTCCGTGGGCGCGAGCATCACGGCTTTTCTCGTGTGCCTTATCCTGGGCCCGGCCGTGACGCGCTGGCTCAAAATATTGAGCGCCGTAGGCAGCACGGAAAGGGAGCATGCCGCGCAAATCCACGCCCTGTATAAAGACAAAAAAAGCGTGCCCACCATGGGGGGGATTCTCATCATCATAGGCATTGTGTCCGCCAGCCTTTTGTGGGGCAATTTGACCAGCCGTCTGCTGCTCATCAGCGTGGCCACGCTGATTTGGTTCGGCATGATAGGTTTTGTCGATGATTATCTGAAGGTAAAAAGAAAAAGTTCCCGCGGGTTAAGGTCCATGGGCAAATTGGCGGGCCAGGTGGCCTGGGGTGCGGCTCTGGGATGGTATCTTTACCACGACCCGGAATTTTACGGTTCGCTTTACGTGCCTTTTTTAAAAGACGCGGTGATTTATCTCGGAATTTTTTACATCCCCTTTGTCATCCTGGTCCTGGCCGGTTCTTCCAACGCGCTCAATCTCACGGACGGTTTGGACGGCCTGGCCATAGGCTGTTTGATTTTCGCGGCCGGCGCATTTTCCATTATCAGTTACGCCTCAGGCCACGTGGTGTTTGCGGAGTATTTGCGTATTCCGTATTTTGCCGAGTCTGGCGAGCTGACGGTCTTTTGCTCGGCCATGGTCGGTGCCGGCGCCGGATTCCTTTGGTACAATTCCTATCCGGCCACGATTTTTATGGGTGACACCGGCTCTCTGTCTTTGGGCGGAGCACTCGGGGCTGTCGCGGTTTGCATCAAGAAGGAACTTGTACTTTTGATTGTGGGCGGTATTTTCGTCTGGGAAGCCCTGTCGGTGATAATTCAGGTGGCTTCTTTCAAACTCAGGGGCAAAAGGGTTTTTCTTATGTCGCCTTTTCATCATCATCTTCAGCTCAAGGGGTGGCCGGAATCCAAGGTGACCATCCGGTTATGGATAGTTGCTTTTGTTTTGGCACTTATCGGTTTGAGCACGCTTAAAATCAGGTAAGAGAAATATGAAGGACAAAATGGATTTGAAAGGGAAGAAAGTCACGGTTCTCGGTTTGGGAATAAGCGGTTTTGAGTCTGCGGTTTTTTTGCATAAAAAGGGAGCCCGCGTGTTTGTGAGTGAAATCGGGCAGAATGAACCGGTTCTCGGATACCGGGACAAGTTGAACGGTCACGGCATTGAAATGGAGTGCGGCAAACATTCCGTTGACAGAATCCTTGAATCGGATTGGATCGTGATTTCACCGGGCATTAAGCCGCAAACCGAGATTTACCGCGCGGTGGCGGCGCAGAAAAAAGACCGTTTGATCAGCGAAATCGAGCTGGCCTCCTGGTTCGCGCCCTGCGAAATCATCGCGGTGACGGGCACCAACGGCAAAACCACGACCACTTCGCTCATTGCCGGCCTTTTTAATGTTTTCGGGATACCCGCCATAGCCTGCGGCAATATCGGAAACGCCTTTATCGGCGAAATCGAAAATTTGAAGCCGGGTTCCAAAGCTGTGGTGGAGGTTAGCTCGTTCCAGCTGGAAAATATCAAGACCTTTCGGCCTCATGGAGCGCTTCTCCTCAATGTCACCCCGGACCACTATGACTGGCACGGCGGTCCGGCCGGATATCTGGCGGCCAAGGCCAGGATTTTTGAAAATCAAGGGCCGGAGGATTTCGCGGTTTTAAACTGGGAAGATGAACCTTCTCGGACGCTGGTGCCCTCGATACGCTCCCGGGTGCTTTATTTCGGCCGAGGGCCGGTGGACAATCCGAATTGGGACGCGGTACGCCGCGTGTCTGAAATTTACGGTTTTGATGCCGGGAAGACCGAGAAATTCCTCGAAAGTTTTCCGGGCATTGACCATCGCATGGAGAAGGTCCCGTCAGGGGACGGAATTTGTTACATCAACGATTCCAAGTCCACCAATCCTTCTTCGCTGGAGTGGGCCTTGAACCGCATGAAAGAGCCGGCCATCCTTCTATGCGGCGGCCGTAATAAAGGCAACGACTTTGGGATCATGAGGGAACTTGTGGCCCAAAAAGTCAAACATTGTTTTGTGTTCGGGGAGGCCGCCGGGGAAATGGAAAAAGCGTGGAAAGGGGTCGTGGCTGTTTCTTATTGTCAGGACATGCGCTCGGCGCTTTGTGCCGCGCGCGGCATTGCCAAGGCCGGGGACACGATTTTGCTTTCTCCGGCCTGCGCCAGCTTTGACCAGTTTAAAAATTACAAAGATCGCGGCCAGAAATTCAAAGAGATGGTTATCGCCTGATGAAAATTTCAAAAGAGAGCGAAATTATTCTGATTGCAGTCTTTATTTTGGTGGCCACGGGCATTGTCATGATTTACAGCGCCAGCGCCATGTTCGCCGAACGTTTTTTTCAGGACCCCACTTATTTTCTTAAAAAACAGCTCATGTTCGCGGGCGCCGGCTTGCTGACTCTTTTCGCGGGCATGACCATTCCGCCGAAATGGATTCGCGACAACAGCCGTTCGCTGGTTTTTTTTTCCATCCTTTTTGTGCTGAGTGTTTTTCTGCCGGGCATCGGCAAAACCGGAGGCGGCGCCAGGCGCTGGATTCATTTTTTTAATTTCAGCATCCAGCCCGTTGAATTCGCCAAAATCGCGGTATGCGCCTATCTGTCAGACTATCTCACGCGCAAGTCAAAGAAAATAACCCAGGGCAGCCTGATGCCGTTTATTCCGCCTTTTTTAATCCTGGGGGTGCTTTCACTGGCACTTATCCTGCAGCCCGATTTGGGGTCCGTGGTTTTTATTTTCCTCATTTCGTTTACCATGTTTTTTCTGGCCGGGCTCAGGCTGCGCTATGTTTTTTCGACCCTGATCGTGGGGCTGCCCGCCGTCATGTTTCTGATTATCATCGAGCCTTACCGGTTCAGGCGAATTTTGGCGTATCTCAATCCCTGGGACGACCCTCGGGGAAGCGGCTTTCAAATCATCCAGTCTTTTCTTGCTTTTGCCCTGGGCGGGCTGAAAGGGGTGGGGCTGGGCGCCAGCACTCAGAAACTGTTTTACCTGCCGCAGAGCTACACGGATTTTATTTTTTCCATCATAGGCGAAGAGCTCGGACTTTTGGGTGGTTTTGTTGTGCTGGCCCTTTTTGTCGTCATCCTGATTCAGGGCCTGGCCATTTCCCAAAAATTGAGCGACCCTTTCCGAAAATATTTCGCCTATTCGCTTACGCTTATCATTTCGCTTCAGGCCATTGTCAATATGCTGGTGACAACGGGGTTGATTCCGACCAAGGGTATGCCGCTTCCTTTTGTCAGTTACGGGGGGTCGTCGCTTGTTTTTAACCTGGCGGCTATCGGATTGCTGGTGAGTCTTGACCGCCACCGCCTTGACGAGGCAGTGCCGGATGAGCACGCGGCCAACCGCCGCCTGAGCGGCCGGCACAGCCTCAGCCAGGCAGTGCCGGATGAGCACGCGGCCAGCCGCCGCCTGAGCGGCCGGCACCGCCTTGACCAGACGGATTAAATCATGAAAATACTTATTTTCGCGGGACCTTCAGGGGGGCACCTGTTTCCGGCACTGGCTTTTGCCGAATATTTCCGGAAAAAGCATCCCGGCGCCGAGTGCGCGCTGGTTGTCACACCCCGGGTTTCTTCTTTTTTGAAAACTTCGCTGCTTGCCGCCGGCACAAAGGTTTTTTACCTCCCGGAATTTCCTTTTCCGAAGAGTTTTCTGTTGAAAGGGCCGTCCTTTCTGTTAAAATTAATTCAATCCTTTCTAAAAACAAATGACATTATCCGACAAATGAAACCCGACGCCGTGGTAGCTTTCGGGACCTTTGTCAGTGTGCCGGGAGTGATTCTGGCCCGCCTTAAGAACATCCCGGCCGTCGTGCATGAGCAAAATGTCGAATTGGGAAAGGCCAACCGGATGCTCGTCCCGTTCGCGGCCAAAGTAGCTGTGAGTTTTCCGCCAACCCTGGAGAGGCTCCCCCGTAAAAAGGGCGTGTGCGTGGGAAATGTGCTGAGACCGGACATGCTGGAGGCCGTTAAAAAGCCCGTTATCCGCGGCAAAAAAACCCAAATCCTCGTTTTGGGAGGCTCCCAGGGATCTTCCGCCCTTAATCAGAAAATTTTTCAAACTTTTCAGCTGTTAACCCCTGAAGAAAGGGCCAAATTAGCCGTTATTCATATCACGGGCACGGCGGACTTTCCGCAATATGAGCATGCCTATGACGGGCTCGGTATAGAGAACGAGGTTTTTCCCTTCACGGACGAAATGGCCGCCTTTTTTGCCTCGACCGACTTGGTCATTGCCAGGGCGGGGGCCGGAACAATTTCCGAGCTTTTGCTTTTTGGGCTTCCCAGCATTCTGATTCCTTACCCGCACGCGGGTTCGCATCAGATGCAGAACGCCCGGTATGTCGCGGAAAGGGGAGCGGCGAGAATTCTTCCAGAGTCTAGCCTTACCCCGGAGTCGATGAAACGGGAAATGGAAGACCTTTTGAGCGGAGGTTCGCTTGACAGGATGCGGGTGGAAGCGAAAAAAATGGCCCAACCCGAGGCGGGTGAAAATCTTGTCAGGGAAGTCGACAGGCTCCTCGAGGTATCGAGGAGCCAGCCCTAATGCTTTGTTTTTAAAAGCATTTGGGGTACCTTAGAATTTTTAGGAGACTATCTTGGACGATTTGCTGGCGGGTAAAAAACATATTCATTTTATAGGTGTTGCGGGCATAGGCATGAGCGGACTGGCTAAGGCGGTCAAGTCCTTCGGGTATTTTGTTTCGGGTTCGGACATGAAGGAAGGGCATTCTCTTCAGGAACTGCGCAAACGGGGAATTTTGATTTTCACGAGTCATGATGAAAAGAACATCAAGGACGCGGATTTGGTGGTTTACTCATCAGCCATCCGGGAGAACAATCCGGAATTCGCCGCCGCCAAGGCCCAAGGAATAACCCTGGTGCGCCGCGCCCAGTTATTGGCCCATTTCATGAATCAAGGGAAAAGCATCGCCATTCTGGGAACGCACGGCAAAACCACCACGTCTTCCATGGTTTCGCATCTTCTAAGCATGCTGGATTTACATCCCACCTGCTTCGTGGGCGGGGAAATGATTAATTTTCAGGACAATGTGATTTTGGGCGAAAAAAACTGGATCGTGGGGGAAATCGACGAAAGCGACGGCACTCACCTTCTTTTTTCACCTTCGCATGTGATTCTGACCAATTTGGAGCTGGATCACGCGGACTATTACACGGATCTGGATGACGTGAAGGCCAAATTTTCCAAGTTTCTCGATAATTTAAGCCCCGACAGCACGGTGGTTTACTCCGCCGATTGCCCAAACTTGTCGCAAGTCATTAAAGACAAAAAGGTAAGGAAAATCTCATACGGGCTGACCGTGCCCGCTGATTTTTCAACCACGGATATCCGTTTTGACGGGCTTACCCTGTCCTATGAGTTGGTGCATGAGTCGAAGCGGCTGGGGACTGTCAGGCTTTCCATTCCGGGCTGCCACAATATTCTTAACTCGCTGGGAGCTATAGCGCTTCTTTACAACATGGGCCTGCCCCTGGAAGGTATTTTGATGCATTTGCCGAAATTCCTGGGCGCGCGCCGGCGGCTTGAAAGAAAATGGGATGAACCCGGGCTTTTGGTGGTGGATGATTACGCCCATCACCCCACCGAGGTGGCCGCCAGTTTGAAAGCGCTGAAGGCTTCCGGCCGTAAAGTGACCTGCATTTTTCAGCCCCACCGCTACAGCCGTGCCGTGTCGCTGGCCAAAACCTTCGGGCCTTCGTTTGTGTCTGCGGACCGGGTTCTTTTGACCGAAATTTACAGCGCGGGCGAAACCAACACCATGGGCATTGATTCCAGCATCATTTATAACGCGGTCACGGACACCGGACACCCTGATATCCACCGCATCGCCAAAGAAGAGGTCATTGACTATCTTCTCAACCATTTGGAGCCCAATGAAATCATCGCCTTTTTGGGCGCCGGAGACATCACCGAAGTAGCGGACCGTTTTGTCGAAAGTTTGAAAGCCAGAAATACCACCTTTAAGAAGGCGGGCTGACATGCAATTTTCATTTGAACCGAACGGAAGATTCAGAAGGGAAGAGTCTCTGGCCAGGCATTCCAGCTTCAAGATAGGCGGAAAGGCCCAGTATTTTGCCGAGCCTCTGACCCGTTCCGATCTCTCTTTTTTGATTGATTTCGCCGAGACCCAGGGCATGCCCTGGATTTTGATCGGAAACGCGAGCAATATTCTGTTTTCCGACGAAGGCTTCGACGGTCTGGTGATTTCGCTTAAAAAATTTGAATCACACCGCGTGAAAATCGACGGCTCGCTAGTGAGGGTTTCGGCCGGCGTGGGACTTATCCCGCTAGCCCGCACCCTCGCGGAACATTCGTTGAGCGGTTTGGAATTTGTCAGCACTATTCCCGGTACGGTAGGCGGCGGGCTGGTCATGAATGCGGGATACAGCCGGAAACGAGGTGTAACCAACCAGCTATCAGATTGGGTGCTTGAAGTGACGGTTCTGGGGCCGGACGGCATGCCGCTTGTCCTGAAACGCGATGAGATAGATTTTAATTATCGTTCCAGCAGTTTGGCCGGGCAAATCGTGATTGAGGGAGTTTTCAATCTGAAACCTGCGTCGCGCGAAGAAGCGTTGCTTGAACTTAAGGCGAATATCGATTACCGGAGTTCGGTGCAGCCTCTGACTTTGCCAAGCGCGGGTTCGGTTTTCAAGAATCCCAAAAATGCGGAATTCACGGCGGGACAAATGATTGACCGCGCCGGACTGAGGGGACACAGAATAGGCGACGCCCAGATTTCTGAAAAACACGGTAATTTTATCGTGAATCTCGGCCAGGCCAGGGCGTTCGACGTGCTCAATCTCATAGAAATCGCGAAAGCCAGCGTAAGAAAAAAATTCGGCGTGGATCTTGAGCTTGAAGTTAAATACGTTTCAAGCGAAGCTCCTCTCTCGGTTTAGCCTTCCCATGAAGATAGGCGTTTTGATGGGGGGATTTTCCAGCGAAAGAGAAATTTCCATCCGGTCAGGCAAGGCCGTGTTCAAGGCCCTTGCCGACAAAGGCTTCCGGGCGTGTCCAGTCGAAATTTCCTCGCATGATTTCTGCGAAGCCATCAAGCCCGGTGCTTTTGATTTTGCTTTTATTACCCTTCACGGGGCGGGCGGGGAAGACGGGTTTGTGCAGAGCTTTCTGGAAAAGCACCACATCCCTTACCTGGGCTCGGGTCCCGAAGCTAGCGCTCGCGCCTTCAATAAAATCACGGCCAAGCGGATTTTTGAGCGGGCGGGCATCCCGACGCCGGCCTTTGAAGTCCTGGAAGGCGAAAACTGGAAAGAAAAAGCGGAAAAGCTCGTCTATCCTGTTTTCATTAAACCCGCGGACGAGGGATCGAGCATCGATGTTTTTTGCTGCCAAGACCCCGGCGAGCTCAAAAAATCCATGAACGGCTTGATAGAAAAATACGGCATGGCGCTGGCGGAGCGCAAAATCGCGGGACGTGAACTGACCGTGGGCATTGTCGGAAACCGTGCTTTGCCTGTGGTTGAGATTAAACCCAAACGCGGTTTTTATGACTATCAGGCCAAATACGACAAAACAAGCGGGACGGAATACATTGTACCGGCCGTTATTCCGGATGCGGAGGCAAAAAGGGCTCAGGAAATAGCTCTGGCCGTGCACCGCGCCCTTGGCCTGCGTGATTTCTCGCGCGTGGATTTAATGCTGGGGGATGAGGGGCCTTATGTGCTGGAGGCCAACACCATTCCCGGCTTTACCGAGACCAGCCTGCTGCCCAAGGCCGCCAGCGCCATAGGTATGAATTTCCAGGATTTGTGCGCGGAACTTGTCCGCATCGGATGGGAAAGGAATCAGGATGAAGCGAAAACACAGAGTCAAAACCAAAAGGTCTTCTCGTCCTAGTTTTATCGCCTCGTTTTTTAACTCGGTTTTCAGAACGGTAAGAATAGGGCTGCCCCTGGCGGTTTTCACGGTTTTATTTTTTCTTATGTTTCAGGGGGTGCGTCACTACCTCTTCGCGGATGATTTTTTCAGGTTGGTCGCGGTCAACGTCCGCACCAACGGGATTCTTTCTCTTGATGAAATAATGCGCATCGCCGGCGTTTCGCTGGGAGAAAATGTGCTGGCACTGGACATTCAAGGAGTCACTAAAAGACTGGAATCCGATCCCCGCATTCGGGCGGCAGTCGTGAACCGGGTTCTGCCCAATCAAATTTCGGTTGAAATTGCAGAGCGCCGGCAATTTTTGAGGGTGACCCCTCCCGGTTCGGACAAGGTGTCGGTGATGGATGAGGACGGTTTCCTCTTGGGTCCTGCGGCCGCGGATTCCGCGCTGCCCGTGTTTGAGGACCTCCGTCCGAAGGGTAAAGACGCCTTTCAAGGAGGCCGTTACCGGGACAAAGGCTTGCTGCGCATGATGTTTGAAATCAAAAACGCTATAAGCCGTGAGCCCCTGATCGAGGGGAAAAATATTCTGTCAATAAAGGTTGACTCACCCAAGCGGATTTGTATAGGATTTGAGGGCGGCTTTGAGATACTGGTCAGCGAGTATTATACGGATGAAATCGCAAAACTCGAGCCCCTCAGACAAGTGCTGGAGACAGACATGGAAACCTTTGAATATCTGGACCTCCGGTTTAAAGATGTGGTGGCAAGAAAGAAACAAGGAAGGAAAAAATAGCGGGTGGCAGAACTGATGAAAGAAAAGGCTCCCGGTTTACTGGCATTGTATATAGGTACGACCAAGCTGGTTGCGTTGCGCGCCGCTTTCGGTGCGGATGGCGCTTTGCGGGTGGAGAACTGGCAGAGAAAGGACCCTTCGGGTTTTGACAAGGGGTTGGTGCGAGACTCCGAGCTGGCCACGGACGAAATCCGTGATCTTCTCGAAAAAGCGGCGGAAGACACGGAGTGGTTTAACCGGCCTCTCTACGGTGTTATCTCCAATCCGGCCATCAAGACCTACCGCGTTTCAAGCTCGGTTTATTTTCCGGGCACCAAGGTGATCGGGGAGCTTGACGTCGATCGCGTGATAAGCCAGACCCGGGCCGTGGCCACGATACCTCTGGATGAAGTGATTCTTTGCTCCGTGCCGCAGGAATATCTGGTCAATGATTTGCCCGAGGTGAAAGATCCGGTGGGGCTAGAGGGCCGGAGGCTCAGCGTGACCCTGCATCTTTTCACCATGCCCATCACCGCGTATCAGGGGTTGCAGCGGCTGTTTGACCGTCTTGAAGTGGAAACCGAGATGCTTATTCCCAAAGGATTGGCCTCCGCCACGCTGCTTCTCAAAGAAGAAGAAAAAAGGGACGGCGTCCTTCTTGTTGACATGGGCGGTGATCTCACGGAATTTTTTTATTATTATCAGGGGACTTTGCGGTTTTCAAAAATCATCCCCTGGGGTACCGAGGCCGTGACGAACCGTATTTCACGCCACTGGGAAATGCCCCCGAGGGACGCCCGGAAGCTGAAATCCGAATTCGGAAATCTCGAGCCGGGCGCCGCTTCGCAGGAAGACACTATTCCCTACACGGATTCAACCGGCAGGACACGTTTTAAAATCCCTTCCGCGGTTTTTCAGGATGAAATTCGCAAAGGACTTGAAGAGGGGTTTGAAATCCTGGAAAAGGAAATCGCGGAAACCAAAAAGGATTTTCCCGAGCTTTATCAGCTTGTATTTTCCGGCGGCAGCACGCGCATGAACGGGTTTCTCGAAATGGCCCAAGGCCGGCTGAATATTCCCGTCAGGCTTGGATTCTCTGCCGGCATTCAGGCGCCGCAGGAATTGGCCGGAGATCCGGGCTATCACGCCGTGTTGGGGCTTCTCAAGTACATTTATTCTCCGGAACCGGATACCAGGCAAAAGAACGCGAAATCCGGGCTGGTTTCAAAAACCGTCAAACAATTCAAGGGCTGGGTCCACGATTATTTCTGATATGGCCAACGAAGAGAGAAAATACCTAAGTGACTGCCTTAAAAAACTCATAGCCCAGGATGGGACTGACTTGCACTTCAAGTCTGGGGAATGCCCGCGCCTGCGCGTTCGGAGAAAACTGGTGCCCCTGGAGACGGCCAAACCATCGAACTCTTTTTTGGAAGCCTTGGTCGGGCCGCTTCTCAATCCTTATCAAAAAGAATTGTTCGAACGAAACAAATCCGTGGATTTCGCGGTCCAGGAAGAGGGAGTGGGGCGTTTTCGCGTCAATGCCTTTTACCAAAAAGGCGAATTAGCCCTGGTCATACGCGTGGTCACGGACAAGGTACCCAATTTTGCCAGCCTCGGGCTTCCCCCGATTCTGGAAAAAATAGCGCTCGAACAACGCGGTCTGGTGCTGATCGTGGGGCCCGTGGGCTCCGGAAAATCCACCACCATCGCGTCCATGGTCGATTACATCAATCACCACGACGAACGCCGCATTATCACGGTCGAAGACCCCATCGAATACCTGCACCGGGACGACAAGTCTTTTATAAGCCAGCGGGAAATAGGCATGGACGCGGAGTCTTTTCTTCAGGCGCTGAAGTACGTGGTGCGTCAGGACCCGGACGTGATCATGATCGGAGAGATACGCGACGCGGAAACTTTTCAGGCGTCTCTGGCTGCCTCGGAAACGGGCCGTCTCGTGATAGCCACGGTACACGGTAAAAACGTGATGCAGGGGTTTGAGCGTGTGCTTGGGTTTTATCCTAGGGATCAGCATGCCTCTATTCTGACCGAGCTTTCGTTCAACCTGCGGGCCGTGATTTCGCAGCGTCTTTTACCGCGCGCGGACGGTGCCGGCCTGATCCCCGCCTGCGAGGTCATGGTCATGAACCCGTCGGCCGCAAAAGTTATGCGCGAGTCCAGGCTTGAAAAAATAGGGCAAATCATGCAAAACGGCGTTCAGGAAGGTATGCAGACTTTTAATCGCGCGCTGCTTGAATTGTTTCAGAAAGAAGCCATCACCCGCGAAGAAGCCCTGGCCGCCAGTGACAATCCGCACTCGCTGGAAATGAACATGAAAGGCATTTTTCTCGACGAG
>Ga0209211_10007896_pt1 | contig 14768 bp, 15 predicted proteins | sample RifGroA2_FD_183992 | JGI IMG/M metagenome (GOLD analysis project Ga0209211, IMG submission 183992) | Groundwater microbial communities from Rifle, Colorado, USA - Groundwater A2 (SPAdes) (version 2) | ecosystem: Environmental > Aquatic > Deep subsurface > Groundwater | place: Rifle, Colorado... | reverse complement strand
GGCGGTCTGCACGATGTGCGCCGACCTGTGCGCCATCAAGACGTCGCGGAAGGCGATCCGGAACGAATAGGGCCCGCCGTCACTTCGCGGGGCGGCCCTTCCCGCGGGGAGAGGGTTCCGCGTTCGGGGCGGCGGGGGGAACGGGCGGGCGCTGCCCGATCGACCGCACCTTCTCCCGGAACGACTCCGCGAACCGCTCGGGGAAGGCCGCCGCGAACCACTTTCCCGCGGCAATGACGGTCGGGGCCGCCTTCGACTCTCGCACCATCCGGGCGTCCCGCGGCAGCAGGATCACCAGCAGGAATACGACCAAAATCGAGAGCAGGGCCCCTTTCACCAGTCCCGCGGCCATTCCCGCGAGACGGTCCGTCCCCGACAGTTTCGACTCGCGCACCCGCCCCTCGATCAGGCCCCCGATCAGCCGGACCGAGAGGTACACTCCCATGAAAACGACCGCGTAACCGACCACCTCGGCGTACTGGAAGGAGAGGCCGAGCTTCCCCTGCGCGAAGGCGTAGTAACGGATCCCCGCCAGGTGTCCTGCGATCAGCCCCCCGAGGGAGAAGAGCTGCCGGACCAGACCCTGGACGATTCCCGAGACGGCAAACCAGGCGACCAGGACGGCGAGGAGAAGGTCGAGAAGGTTCATGCGGCCATTATGGCGTTTCCGTCGTGCGCCTTCAACCGGAACGGGCTTCGCTGCCGCCTACTGGTAGGTCCCCACGGCCGTTCCCACGACGCGGGAGAGTTCCTCCAGGCGGTACGGTTTCTGGATGAACGCGAGGATCCCCTCGTTCATCACATCCTGGATGGCCCCTTCCATCGAGTACCCCGACGAAAGGATGACGCGGGTCCTCGGGTTGATCTCCTTCATCCGGCGGAAACAGTCTCCCCCCGACAGGTTCGGCATCACCATGTCGACGATGACCAGGTCGATCTCCCGCCACAGGTCACGGTACCGGGACACGCCTTCCAGGCCGTCGGAGGCGGTGATCACCTCGTAGCCCAGCGCTTCGAGCATGTCCCTGGCCACTTCCCGTACCGTCTCCTGGTCGTCCACCAGCAGGATCCTCCCGCGCCCGCGGGGAAGGGACGCGCTCATTTCCACGGCCTCCTTCGGCGTACCCGGACGGCTCTCCGGGAGATAGACACGGAACTCCGTGCCGGCCCCGGCCTCGCTCCGGACGTCGACGCACCCCCCGTGGTTCCTCACGATGCCGAAGACCATCGACAGCCCGAGGCCCGTCCCCTTCCCCTGCGGCTTCGTCGTGAAGAACGGATCGAAGATCCTCTCCAGGTTCTCGGGGGGGATCCCGATCCCGGTATCTCCGACCGACAGGAGGATGTGGCTTCCGGGAATCATCCCCTCCCGGTCCCTGCAGAACGCCTCATCGAGGAATACCCTCTCCGTGACGATCTTCAGGCGTCCGCCTTCGGGCATGGCGTCGCAGGCGTTCACGGCAAGGTTCATGACGACCTGGTCGAGCTGGGACGGATCCCCGAGAACGCATCCTCCCTCGGAATGAAAGTCGGTGACGATCCGGATCCGTTGGTCCATTGTCCGTTCGAGGAGGCCGATCACGGCGGTGACCATCCGGCCCAGGTCCAGCTCGATGTTCAGGTTCTTCCCCTTCCGGGCGAAGCCGAGCAGCTGGGCGGTCAGGTTGGATGCCCGCTCGGAAGCCCGCTGGATGGCCCCCGCGGCCCTGTCGATCTCCGGATCGATCCCCTTCCTGTGACAGAGCAGGTTCGCGTACCCCAGGATGCCGGTCAGCAGGTTGTTGAAGTCGTGGGCGATCCCTCCCGCCAGGAGGCCGAGGGCCTCCATCTTCTGCGCCTGGATCAACTGGGACTGGAGGAGCCGGCTCTCCTCCTCCGCCCGCTTCCGGTAGGTGATGTCGCGGGCCGAAACGCAGTTGTACTCCTTCCCGTCGAATTCGATGTAGTTCGCAGTGACCTCCACCGGGATGAGAAAGCCGTCCTTCGTCCGGTGCCTCGATTCGACCGAGTAGGTCCGGCGCTGCCGCAACTCCTCCCAGTGGGAGGACCACCGCTCGGAGGGGAAGTCCGGGTTGATCTCCTGGATCTTCATGGAAAGGAGTTCTTCCCGCGAATACCGTAGCGCCTCGCACGCCTTGTCGTTGACGTAGAGGAGACGGCCGTCCGGTCCCATCCAGTAGGCGGCGTCGCCGCCGCGGTCCACGCTGAACTGGGTGAGGCGCAGCGCGATCTCGGAGCGCTTCCGGTCGGTGATGTCGAGGAGCAGGCCGTCCACCCACCGCAGCCACCCGTCCTCCCCGTAGATCATCTGGCGGCGGTCGCCCACCCAGCAGACCGACCCGTCCCGGTGCCGAAGGCGATACTCCAGCCGGAGAACCCGCTCGCGTTTCCGGACGGCCTCCCGGATGCGCGCTTTCAACATGTCGAGATCGTCCGGGTGGACGACCTCCAGCCACCGCTTCCCCTTTCCGGTGAATTCCTCGGCGGGGTACCCGATGAACCGCTCGATGTCCGCCCCCAGCATCGGCATCGTCCAATCGGGGAGCCCCCGGTAGACCGCGCCCGGCACATTGTTCATCAGCGAGACGAGTCGCCGGGAGAGGTCCTGCTGCTCCGCGAACATCCCGGCCTTGCGGACGACCCCGAAGAGGAGGGCGAAGAGGGCGGCGAAGCCGACCAGAAGGATCGACCAGATCCGCGCATCTGTGGCGTTTTCCCCGAAGGCACGGGTGATCAGCATCCCGAGGATCACCGCGATGACGAGGAACGCCGCGCCGCAGAGCAAGGAAACCCGCTGAAGGAATCCCATGGGACGAGTCCACCCCCCTATGGAAATCCTTATCGGCGGGATCTGCGGGAAACCTTAGCGGATACTATCGCCGAACTCTTGGAACCGGAACGGGAAACGGTGTATAAATGGAGATCCGGCCCGACCGGCGCCGGACACCGCCGGAGTGGTGGAACTGGCAGACGCGCGGGACTCAAAATCCCGTGTCCGCAAGGACGTGAGGGTTCAAGTCCCTCCTCCGGCACCAAGACAAACCCGAGGGCTGGCATCGAAAGGTGTCAGCCCTTATTGTTTGTCTTGGTGCTCAAGAGGGGGTCGAACGGGCGAGGAACGCCGAGCGATCAGCGAGGATGAGCGCGACGCACGGGAGCCCCACTACGATCACCTGCGCTGGCGGGGTACCTCGCACTTCCCGTCTAGAGGCACGCGTCAGCCTTTGGCCCCGCCGCAAAGGCCGCAGCCTGGTGGGGCGGAGGCTCAGGCGGGCGACCCCCTCCTCCGGCACCATTTAATTCAAGGGGTTAGGAGATTTCTCCTGATCCCTTTTCCTTTTCAGTTGCGAAATTGATGGGACTTTATGCTTCCCTCTCCACAAGAGCATAGATCGAAGCTCAACGGCCATCATGTCATTCCGTAGCGCCTCAGAATGGCACGCGGTCCCGGCGACATCCGGAGGACCGTGCGCCAGCCCAACATAGTGGTGCTTCCATGTGCTTTATTGAACCGGGGAAGGCCATCAAAAAGGGCTTCGTGCTCGTTGAGCAGAATGGATTCGAAGATGAATTCGGCCTGTTCGTCCTCCACCATGAAGGCGACAAACTTGAGTTCTGCGGACCGCGAAAGACGGGCCAGGCCAACCTTATTAAGATGGGAGCGGAGACGTCGCCCGAGGTGCCCGCGCCCAATGTATTGAATCCTTGAAGCGCCGAGCCGAGATCCCCGGGGCCACTGAGAGGCGTAGATCAGGTAGACACCGTACTGCTCGGTCAAGTCGCCGAAGTCGGTGGCGTCATCGTACAACCGGGGCCGCGTCTTCGCGAAGAGGGGCGTTACTGTGTGTGGCGGAGGATAACCATCCTTTGCCTCTTGGATCATCCGTCGGACCTTCACTCCACCTACGGTGGTTGGCATCGTCGTCTCTTTGGCAGGGCCATTCTACTCTGCCCCCCGTCACGGGAGACCAAGCGCACTCTTCATGAGGGTGACCAGAAGCTGAGTCAGGACGCCGATTGTGACCGTTCCTCCCTTCTCTTGAACTACGCCCAATGCCTTCCGCCAGCGAGTCTCGTCTCTGGCGGCATCGGCAAACTCATGACCTGCCCAAGTAAGGCTGCTGATGAATCCCTCAGGGGCATCGCTGTCCATTGAGGAGATGTCCTCACCCTTTGCAAAACCGGCGTCGAGGAGTAGGTACGCGTGGTATCCGACCTGTTCGTCCGTGTACCCCTCAAACTTCAAGTCGCCCGGTGCAAACCCTGAAGGGTCATCCTCTATCGCCAGCACTATTTTTCGGATGAGTTCGAGATCGCGCTTCATGCGTTTCTCCTTTCGAGCTTCAGTTGCTGGCGCTCAGCGAGAAACAGGCGAGCCGCCAGGCGCGAGCAGTTCAGCGTCACCTCGCCCATTGAGCGATTTCGGGGGAAACTGTGCTCAGAATCAAGCCCAGGAAGATCCAAATCGCACCAATTAAGGATATATGGAGACCGCCAGTTTCGGCGGCTTCCAGGCGCTTGTGTAAGTGTTCGTCGCCTTCCTCTCGAAACTGCCGTTCCTGACGGAGTGATTCAGAGTGCTTGCGCAGTTCAGAATCGCTATCCTTCTGCATCTGGGTGAGGCGCTCATTCATGCGCTCAACGTTTCGTGTCAATGCATTCAGCTGCGCCTCAATCGGTGCTGCTGGATCAACTTTGGTCCAGACGTGTACTCCGGCGCCCCCCGCAGTTACTACAAGCGATGCCGCACCAGCTCCCACGACGACATCCCGACGCCAGCGAGGAAATCGTGATAGCCAACCACGAAGCGACTGTCGAAAGCTTGGTCGTCCAAAGAGCTTTCGCGTTTCCCGTATCCCATAAACGACAGTTCCAAGCCCGAGCAACTGGAGAACCAGACCGGTAAGTCGGACCTGGATTTCGCTCACGCCCGCGCGAATGACGATGATTCCAGCGAGCACGACGCCAAGCAGCGCCATCCACACCAAGTGGGGCTCCGTGATCCAGTGGAAGATAGCCTTAAGCCAAACGACGACTCGGTTCACTAAGGCCACTCCCTCATAGGTTCCCCTTCAGGCCCTATCGCCGGGCGAGCCGCCAGCTTCAAGCGCCGGTTGGGGATCAATGCAAGAAGTTGAGGACGACGCGGTATAGGAGATAGACGATGCTGACAAGGCCGACAAGCATCAGGGAGGCGCCAGTAAAATTAAACCAGCGTGGGTACTGACGCTGAAGTAGCACGGGAATTTCTTTGGCGAAGCCCCGATCATGCTTGATGCCGGCATTAACCTGAGTGACTGTGAGCGGGGCGAAATAGAGGTAAGAAATTGTAATCTGCTCGCCAGGAACCAAAGTGGGGATGACAATATCCCGGCTGCCGTCCGATAGAGTTTCAACGGTATGGTTAAGTTGCGGCCAGATGTTGAAGTCAGGCAAGACAGTATGGTGCAATCGAACATTTGTAGCGGATCGGCGTCCCGTATTCCAAAGCACTACCGCGTGTGTGTGAACATTGATAGGGTCCCCGGATGCTGGATGGTGCACGAAGGCCGCGACGTGGCCAAAATAGGAGATTAGTATTGGGCGGCTTTCGAAGCGGCGATTGATCCACACTCCGGCGAAGAGTGCGACGATTGGCGCGGCGATTGTTGCAATAATGGGCCAGTCGATAGGCATTGCGATAGACTCCATCATTGATATACGACGTTCGGCTTGAACTGCGGACGCTCATGACTCACAAATGGCGAGCCATCAGCTGTAAACGGCAGTTAGAACGCAGACTACTTGCCCTTCTCATTGTGTGGGGGCTTGGTACGAGAAATAATTCGACTCTCCTTGGCCTCTGCATCTTTGATGCTGCTCACCTGCTCGATCTGAACTTTGGCGCCCGGGATGTAGTCCTTGCCGCCTGACAGGTGCTCTTGAAGTCGGTCCTGTACGCGGCCTCTCTGCGCAACACCGGTGTAATTGTTCTTCCCTCCCGTGGTCAGGATTTTGTAGACAACAGGCTTGTTGTCTGGGAGCTTTTCGATTCCATTCTGATTGAACGATACAGTCTTCTTTGACATCGGGTAATCCTCCTCTTGCTTTCAAACGCTAAGGTTAGGCTGCGGGTGCTCAGGGAGAAAGGGGCGAGCCGTATATGTCCTCCTTACCACTTCCGAGGAGGGGTGCTTGTGTACGGCTTGGATCGAGCTACTGATATCATTTTCCTCATCCAGATTTCTTCACTGCCCCTATTCGAAGCACAGTCTTGGGCCAACTCCACGCCTTCCACCTCCGCCCGAAGACGCACGTACCCTCGCACTACATTTTCCTGAAACTCAGTCCAATTCCGTTTCGTACTTGTAAGAATTCTTCCGCAAGAGGGTGATTTCAGTGTGTTCAGTTTTATCGAAAACTTTGTCCTGTCTACGGGCTCCTTTCCTCTATCTTTCATGATCGCCTGGTAGGAACTATATATATTGTCGTTACGAAGAAAGAGATCTGAATGATTGGCGGCGGCCCAGAGGGCCTCCTCGTAATCATCGGCATCCTTCATAGTAGCTTTCTCGTATGCCAATTTGAGGTGCTCTTGGGAGGCTTCGATTGCCGAGCGAATCGCTTTTTTATAGTGGTCCAGCGAAACGTCTGCACACGGTTCCGGGTCGCGGAACAGCTCCCAACACACTTTCTCGCACACCAAATGTATGTAATGCGGAAAACCGTCGCTGATGGCGGCGATCCGGGTTTTCATCCTTACGTCGATGTTGATTTCGAAAGCTTTCAACGACGCTTCGATGATTTCAAGGCGTGGCCCATAGTTCAGACGTTCCAGTTTGACCTCTTGAATATAACGATGCGCGGAGCCATGCGCTCCCAGCAGTTCACCGAGAGACTTGCCAATCCCACAGAAAATGAACTGAATATTGATCCTCTGGTCACCTATTTGCTTTAACAAATTGGCAACATTTACCTTGTCTTCTTCCTTCTTCATCAGATCAAACTCATCGACTACAACGAGCGTCTTACTTTTGTAACCACCTGTAAGATGTTTCAGCAGTAACACAGCGGAGTTGATATCCGTTACGTCGGAGATTTGCCCGTCATCGCGTTTCCTTTCTCCTTCATAGGACAGAAACGATGGGACGCCAACCTTCACCTTTCTGGTCAAGGCATCACTGCCACCCAATGGATTGGAGACAATCACCTGAGCGATGCTCTGTATGATCCTGAAGAAAGTAGTACTCGTATCGCAAGAAATTATGACTGGGTTCCGGTCGGATGTTTGATGTTGGACGGCCGCAGTTTGGGCCAGCGAGGTTTTCCCGACACCCCTGTCTCCGTATATGAATATGCTTCTTCCCGGCGACGCGAGTGCTTCTTCGATGGCATCCATCTGTTTTTGTCTGCCCATCAGCAACTCTATTGACTGGATCGGAGAGGACGGGCTCAGGTGGTGCGGAAGCATGGCTGTGAACTCTTCTTTTGTTAAGCTACCAATAGTCATGGATCCTGCCTCGCTGTCCGTTGGCGGATTGCCGGGCGGCCCCTTATTGCTCCCGAACCTTCGGCTTGCTCGTAAGGTTTCCCGCCCTACGAGGGCCTAAGTTCAAGTAACTCTGACCAGCCACCCGGGGATATCCCTTGCGGGCCTATTCGGAGGTGATGCTCTTCGTAGGAGGGGTCCAGAAGCCGCCCGGAGCCAACCGGGTGGGCCAGAGGAGAATCCCATTCTCCCTTGCAATCCATTGTTGCCTTCGGTCAGATCCCAGTGAGCATCACCTCACAAATACGGATGGCAACCTCAAAAATTGGGTCAATACATGGCCCTCCTTTCGGGTTGTTACTTCAATGATATTCTGTCTGCCAGTTTTATCTCAATTTTTTTTACGGCGTACATACTACAATCCACGGTGACGGTGAACTCCTTCCCCCTGGAGGCCCATAGCCCCGGCGTCCGTTGTCCAGGAAAATTCCATCGCAAATTTTCGTGACGGTGAATCAGAATCCGCCCGATGGATTTCCCCCCGTAGGCCGATCCGATTCCCACACGGGCGGGCTCCCTTTCTCACGTGGGACCGTGCAAGACCCGCGTGACCAAGGGCCGGGACAATCGGTTCGAAGATGGACCCAATTAACCCGTCCAAGACACCCGGTCCCATCGAATCCCCAACACTCCGCACTCAACCCCCTGATTCCACGCAAAAAGTAGAGGACGAGATATCCCCTACCCTTGTTTTAAGGGCGCGATCCTGATTTCAGGAGGTCAATCTTGTTGGCTCCCGACCATCGACCTTCTTCGTCCCCAGGATGAGGGTTTCGATTTCTCTCTTGGAGTCGCTGGCAATCTCTTGTACTGCCCCCCGAATTCTGGATACTTCCGCCCGCCCTTCGACTATCCGCCTCAGGATTTCCTGTTGCACCGGCAGAGGTGGTAATGGAATTTGAAGGCTCCGGATTTCTTCGCTATTGATGTTGTTCTGCATTATTTTCCGGCTCAGCGAATCCACCTGCTGCCGCCCGAGTGATGAATTAATGAAGTAAGCAACGAAATCAGGGATTACACGGTTTTTCCGGACACGCAACCGAATCAAGTACGAAGCGAAGCAGAAAATCCCTTCTTCATGGAATGCAGCGCATGTCCCCACCAAATCCCGACTGCCACTGGTACGGATAATGAGGATATCGCCATCTTCCAACAGTAAGGCATTTTTCTGTTTCTCTTGTATCGGAATATGTTTCATATCCGCGGTGTCAATCCTGCCGTCCTTGATGTTATTTATGCGCAGAACAGGCGTACCATATTCTGCCTGGTTGGCCTTCTCGCTTGTCCCGTACTGGACCATCTCCAGAATTACCCCCAAACTCACGACCGGATATTTCCCATTCGTAAGGTCGGACAATCTACTTGCCGTGTGGTTGTAACTGACGCTCCAGCGCGCGAAGTCCTTCCACAGGACAGCGAACGCCTTCCTGCCCGATGCGGGTTTCGGCGGCGTCAGACCCAGTTCGCGGATGAACCTTTCGGCTGTTTCCAGCTCCTTGTAGCGGATCCTTTCTTGCCCCGCCGCAATTTCCTTCTGCGCCTGCTCCCACTTGTCCACAATCGCTTGCTGCTCGATCAATGGGGGCAGCGGAATAAAGAAGTCCAAGAAGTACTCTTCCTTGAAGCGGTTCCGGCTGACGGCTGCCGACCCGATGGATGCTTTGTTGACAGATTTGATCGTGCTTCGGCACATGCAGAAGAGGAACAAGTAACGAGACAGGATGCGTCCGCTATCCACAGTGAATTGTGGGAACTCGTTGGAAACGAAGCAGTCACCGAGCGTTTCCGGGACCACCGCAAATGATTCTTTCCATGCGAACAAACGATTATAAATAAACGCACCAGGCACCAACTGCGTCAGGTAGGCTGCGCTTATTGAGGAGCCGGCGACCGTCTCCCGATGGAACAATCCTTCCCCGTACCATTTGACCCCCGCAAGTTTGTACTCCTTTTTAGGATCAACCTTTACCTTGTTGGTAACCTGCCGCACCAACTCCGCGATCCGAACCAGATGCCAGCCATGGGGAAGCTTCGCAGCATATAGCTGAGCCGGGACAACCCATCGGTCGAGCTCATCCCATCGGAAAGCATATGCTCTTTGTACGAATGCGGTCACGCTCTGGCCTCTACCACGAAAAATGGATCCGGATTTTTCCGAAACTCCCGGTACAGTTCCAGGCAACTCTTGCCCAGACCGACAGGAAAGTTCTTGTTGGGGTACAGCTCATTCTGGTCATCCTCGCCGGTAGCGGTAATACCCACCTTTTCCGCCTCGTACAGGAAGATCGGGTAGGCGAAGCGTTCTTTCAGAAGCGCCCTGGCTTCCTGGCGAATCCGCTCCTCCATCCGCTTTTCGTGATCCTTCAACTCCTTTTGGGATGCTTTGCGGCGCTCCGGATCGCGGACCGCCTTTGCCGCATTGATCTCCGCCTCGAGCCGGGTGACTTCCGCCGCCATTTCCGATGCATACTTGTCGCGGGTTTCCTGCTCACCCTTCTGCTTCTTGCCGTCGAAGTCTTCCTTCTCCTCCGCGGTGAACTTCTGCAGGAACAGAAGTGACGCCTTGACGCTGGCTCCGGAGGAGAAGAACGCCTCCTGCGGCAGACTCACCACGGCCCGGATAAAAAGCCCGGTCCTCGCAGAATTCCCGCACGTAGGCCAAGGAAGGGTTGTTGAAGATACCCTCCGGCAAGACGATGCCGAGCCGCCCACCCGGCTTCAGAAGGGAGAGGCACCGCTCGATGAAGAGGATCTCCGTCTTGATTTTGCTGTTGCTCCCTTTCGGGAGCTCGAACAGTGAAGCAATGGGTTTCCCCTTGGCCGCCCGGACACGAGCCTGGGCCTCGCGATACAGGTCGCCGAATTCCTCGACGTAACGACGTTCTCTCTCTTCGGTGATCACCAGGTCTTCGTCACGCACCACGTCGTCGGGATCGACGCTGGCCCCGAACGGCGGATTGGTCAGGATGATGTCGAATCTTCCCTCAAAGATGCCATTGAAGTTCAGGAAACCGTCGTGGTGGTGGACGCCGCCGTGGCCGTCTCCGTGCATGATCATATTCATCTTGCTGGTGCGCGCCATGCGATCGTTCGCGTCGGTCCCGAAGATGCGACGGTTGGCCAGATTCCAGAACCGCGAATCATGTCGCTTCTGGTCGATGGTCGCCTGGATCGCCTCGTACTCGACCCGTAGCGCTTTCGCTCTCTCCTCATCGGAAAGCTTCTTGTCCTGCTCGACGGTGGCCTTGAACTCCTGGTAGCGCCGGTCGGCGCCCTCCAGAATTATCTGCCGGACGATCTCGAAGAAGCGGATAAGGAATCCACCCGACCCGCTTGCCGGGTCGCAGATTACGTCTCCCTCTTCGGGGGATACCATTCGAATCATGAACTCGACGATGGTCCGGGGGGTGAAGAACTGGCCGATTTCCCCACGGAAGGTTCGCCCGAGGAACCGCTCGAAAGCAATCCCCTTGATGTCCTCGCTGGTGTCGGAAAGGTTGTACTGCTGGAGGAGGCGAACGATCTCTAGGCCAGTGGCGAGTTTGAGGTTCAGTTTTTCGTCATCGGCGAAAATCTTGTCTGTTCCGTAATGCCTTTTGGTCTTCTGGAAAAGATCTTCCAACGGATTGTCGCCGATCTGCTGCTGGAGGAACTCGGCGGTGAACACATTCTCCCGAGCTTTCTTCTGGCGCAATTCCCTCTCGACGTAAACCTTTACGAAAAGAATCTTGGCGATCTCGTCGAAGGCCGCCGCGGGATCTTTCTTTTCCCTGTTGCGGATAACGTTGTGGCATTTGTGCAGCAAATCTGCGAACTCATCTTCTTTGAACACCTTGAGACGGGAAACCAGTTCCTCGATCTCTTTGTCGGTGGCGTCGGCATGGGGGATGTTCTCGATCTCGTCGAAATTCGGCATCATCCGGGAATGATCGACCTTCCAATACTTGGTTTCCCGGTTGTTGTGCGTAACGAAGAACTTCGCCTGTACGTACTGGGCGTAGTTGCCTCCTTGCGTGTAGGTCTCGGCGTCGATGGTGACGTTGTCCGCTTTGCACTCCACCACGATGAGGGGCTTTTTCCCGTCCGCCTTATCCGATGGGCTGCGCCAAACAAGGAGATCGGCCCGAGCCTTTGATGAACCCCTCTCGACAACGGCGATTTCTTCGTCCATCTGGTCGATGGCGAATCCGTACTCATTGACCAGGACGCAGAGGTATTCCTGCCGGACACGCTCTTCCGGCGTCTCAGCCAGCCATCTCTGCCGGACGTGGCTCCAGATTTTTCCCTTTTCGCGGCGAACCTCTAAAGTGCCGGATGTCTCGGGAGGGCCAGCTTTCCTCTTCGCCATGTCTACCCCTTGTTGGCTACGAATTGGGAATAGATGAATTGCGCAGTCAGTGAGCAACCCCGCGCGGGCGGAGCTTGTGACCCCGGGATGGACGTTTTGGCGGCGACTTCGCCGATGCCACCTCTTCCCGCGGAAGTGGAGGCGCAAGGAAATTCGTTGTCGGCAAATATAGGGGAGGCCACGGTCCGCGCCCGGTCACCAGCAGGAGGAATTCCCGTGCGGAAGAATAGAGGACCGCCGCTCCATTGGTTTGCACCAGCAAAGGCATCTTTGCCGCCTCGACCTGCGGGTCCACCGCGAAAAACCCGACGCATTCAAGATCCACCTTGTACGGGATGGGCTTGTCTTCCCGCGGAACCGCCTTGATGGTCAACACAGCCTGCCATTTCCGGGGATCTTCCTTGTGCTGCAGCAGTTTAACATTCATATCGAACCGGACCGGGGGTTCCCGACCTGCCTCCGGCTGAAAACACGCGTCGGCCTCTACATAGACCTTGGTGAAATAATGCCCTTCAAGCAACAAGGGAAGGTTTGCCATGTTCCCTCACCCCCCTTTCCTCGGTGTCGACTTCCCGGAATTCCCCCCTGGTCCAGGGAGGAATGACCTTCGATTCCCGGGCGAAAATATCGAACCAGCGGACAGCGCAATCATCGGGTGCAACGTGAATGTGAAGCATCCCCCCGGCCGCCCGTGCGAGTTTCACCATCGACTCGATCGTGAAATTTACGTCTCCCCGAAACACCTTGGTGATGTAGGCAGGGCTGGTGCCCAACCTGCGGGCAAGCTCGGCCCGGCTGAGATTCCCCGTTTCAACCAGACGATAAAGTTCCTCCGTGAAGGTCAGGATGGATTTTTCGACCCAATAAGCATCCCTCTCCCGCGCCTTCTTGAAAAGCGAGACAAACGACTTTCCCGTCTTCATGGCCCCCTCCGTTCACTCCTCGAAGCGAATGTTCCCATTTCTCTTGTCGATGAAATACCGGTTCCGGATCGACGTAGCCTTGCGGATTTCCGCCGGTGGAGTCTTCGGCGTCTTTTTGATGAATCCGTGGGTGCAGACAACCAGCGTTCCCTCGTCGTAGAACCAGGCGATCCGGATTCGCCCCTTTCGAAACTCAAACAAACCGGGGCCGATTTGCCGGGAGACCTGGGTGTCCCGCCGGGGACCGTCGCTCGCAACCTGCTCAAGAACGGCCACCATCCGGGATCCATCATCGGCGAGATCCCCCTCGAGTTCATCCAGGAAGTCGGCAAGGAGGCACTCCCCCCTGTCCGTAACGGCGGCGACCACACGGTATCTCCCGGTTACGATCGGCCGAAGTATCATATTAACCTATAAGTTAAAGCAGTCAAGGGGCATCCCGTTACTGGTATCCCGTTACTGCATCGTTACCGGCAAACGATTCACCTGCGGGTTGCAGACCATACAACCCCATGACCCGCCACATTTCTTCCGGTGTAAGGTCCAGCAGCCTGGCAGCCCGGGATTCCGAGAGAAGTCCCTTATCCAGAGCCAGCAGGATACGATTCATAAACCTTTTCGAAAACAAGGCGGGCAAATTCCGCTCGTTCGGCATCCGACCGTTCCATGTCAAGTGGTCCTCGTCGATGGCCATTACATCCGCCGGCAATAAAATACCGAGCGCACGGAGGCGGTTGAACAGGGCCTTTGCGGTAACACCGAACGCATCTGCCGTCCGATTGATCCAGTCGTGGATCTCCGCCGTCGCTCGCTGATTCCAATATCCTTCCACTGCCATCCGGGGCATCAGAAGAGCGCCCGCAAAGTTGTCCGCGAGCCGCTCGATTCGCTTGGCCTTATTTCCCGTCGGTTGACCGGTGTCGATATGTTCGGGGGGCATGGTTTGCCAGGTAAGGAGGTGGAAGAGTTCATGGGCGAAGTCGAATATTCGACGCCCTTCCCGCTCCCGACGATTGACGAGGATCGTGTTGAACTCCGGCAGGTGGCATGCGGCTCCCGAGATGGAAGCGTCCTTCACGTCAACGTGGAGGATCAGAATCCCGAGGCGTTCCTCGGCGATCCGGGGCAGTATTGTTGCGGGACGGGGTCCAAGGTTCCATGTCTCGATCAAGCATTCGGCGGCCTCCCAGGCGTCTTCGAAGGCACTCCTGTACGTCAAACCCAGTTGGTGGACCAACGGGCTGAAGGTTTCGCCGAGTTCTTCTCCGAGATTTCTATAAGCGGCAATCCAGGTCTTCGCCTGTTCCTCGAATGCGTCAAGAACCTCCGGGGCCGCCTGTGCCCGCCAGCTGAAGACGCCTTCCCCGACAAGGCGGAACGGATCGGTGAAATAATCGAGATCTTTCCCGAGGACTCGAATGAACGCAAGTAGTTCGGCGGACGATACCTTCCGCTGACCGTTTTCAATGGCCGACAACGTTTGCCTGTCTTTAAACCCTACGTTCTCGGAAAGTTGCTTCTGGTTGAGTCCAAGCACCTCCCGGGCTAACCGGATTCTGTCGCCGACTGTCCGGTGAAAATCCTTTTTTCGTGTCGTCGCCATCCTCTTCCTCCCAGGCCCGAAATCCTCGTACCGCCATATTATCTTGCAATAATATAATTGCAAGATAATTGTTGACAACAAATAGTTGATGTATTGCGCTCCCTGGGCACCCCTTAAAGAACACATCGAGGGGCGATGGCCTGGCTGGCCGAGCCCCATCAATCGACCCCCTCCTCCGGCACCGCAGTGCACCCATCGGGAATCCCAAAGCGGAAATTTTTTCCCCACAAGTACCAACCGACCGCCGCCGGCGTCGATTACGAAGATGAATATCGTTAAGATTCGGTCACTTTCCGGCGGTCCGGCATTGGCACATTGCTTGAAATTGAAGTCACCCGGAGTGGAACAACGGATCAAACGGGAGGA
>Ga0209211_10007894_pt1 | contig 14776 bp, 7 predicted proteins | sample RifGroA2_FD_183992 | JGI IMG/M metagenome (GOLD analysis project Ga0209211, IMG submission 183992) | Groundwater microbial communities from Rifle, Colorado, USA - Groundwater A2 (SPAdes) (version 2) | ecosystem: Environmental > Aquatic > Deep subsurface > Groundwater | place: Rifle, Colorado... | reverse complement strand
TGTTTATAGATTTGTAACTCTTGCTCTGCTTATCGTCAAGCACTATTGAAATGTTTTTATCTTCCAAAGCTTCATAATAAATTGTTGAACTGTCTTCGCCTAAGACTGACGGTTTGGAGGTATATATGTTAATATTTTCAAATGGTTTTCCTTCTCTTCCATCAATAACCACTATTTGTATTTTCTTATCATAAGAAAATCTTTTAACTTTATAATATAATTTTCCATCTGATGTAAAACCAAGATGACCTATTTGACTTGGATATGGATATTTTTTTCCCTCTTGCCCATTGACAACTACAAAATTTGTTTCTCCTTCCTTTTGCAATTCTGTCACTAAGTAGGCAAATTTACTCCCATCAGGGCTAAAATAGAATTTGTTATCAAGTTTATGAAATTCATCTTTATATTTTGCGGGCAAATCAGCAATTTTTATAGAGGAAGTTGGGAATTTTTCCCCATTATCCGCTGCCGTTCCATTATTTTGCCCATAATCTACAATTTCTTTTCTTCCAGCACCCTTTCCACAGTAAGTAATAAACAGCAATACTAAAAACAAAACCAATGTTACCGAAATTCTCTTTATTATTTTCTTCATCTAATCCTCACCAGAACGTAGTTGACCCAATTATTAGTTTATCTGCTACTCCTTTAATACATTCTTCATAAAATGTTGTATCTTTCGTTTTTTCACATAGTGAAATATCTTTGGTCAAGACTCCAACTCGATAGAAACAATAAATCTTAAGGTCATCTTCATAAATAGTTTTACAAATTGAAATTTCTGGCATTACAGTTGCGATTTGGACTAAACATTCATCCTGGTCCCTTTTATATTTAATTTTTTCACACACAGACTTGTCCTTAGTTTTTTCACCAACTCTGGTATAACAATAATTTTTTCTTTCTTCATAACTTATACTATCACAAATTTCTGTTTTGTTGGTCGAGATTGCTATATTGTGATAACAATCATCTTTGTCCTGATAATCTGTGATCATCTTACACAACTCAACATCTTTTTTCTTTCTTGTAATAACTCCCAAATAGCATTCATCTTTGTAACTGCCAGACATCAAATCGCAGACTGATAGGTTAGATTTGGACTCTGCTATTGTTTGGTAGCACCCATGTTTCAAATAATCAGCTTTTATCTTATCACAATACTTAATATCAAGAGTTTTATTGGCAATTTCAGTATTAATTTTATCCGTGCATTTTTCATTAAGAACTTTATCTCGAACCATACTACATGATTGCAGGTCATTCGTTGCTATTGCGATATTTTTTATGCAAATATCAGCACTCTTTTGGTCACTGATTTTTTTGCAGGCAGATACATCTTGTTTTGCGGTTGCAGCATAAGAAAAACATATATTTCTAGAGGTAATACTGACATCCTCACATAAGGCATCATTCTTTGTGGCTATAGCTATTTTCTCTAAACATTCATCCTTAAAGGCATTTTGACTAATATAGTAAGATGTCTTGAATGTCGAACAAACAGAAGTGTCTCTTTTCGTTACAGCAACTTCAAGATAACATAATATTTTATCAGTTTCTATAGGTATCAAATCGCACGCTGAGAATTCATTCTTTGGTATACTGATGTTTAGGTAACATTTTCTCTTTATGTGCGATTCTAGAATTTTATTACAAATAGATAGGTCTGTTCTTTGAATAGCCAAACTCATAAAACAAACATCCTTAGCCTCAGGGGTTAATAGTTTTGTGCATGAATCCTCATCTGCAATCAATGGTTGATGTTCTACAAGTCTCATAAAACAAATATACTTATACTCAGGAGTTAATAGCTTTGCACAAGTATTTTCATCTGCAATCAATGGTTTTTGATTTACAATACAAATATCATGCATTCTGGAATTGTTAATCGATTCGCAATTAGTGGGAATGAATTTAGTTTGTTTCTGAGAATCTTCAGTTGATTGTTGCACGGTTTTATCAATTTCCAGAGTACAAGAACTTATTAACACGATGAGCGACAGTAAAATAATTGATGAATATCCCATTTTATTTTTACTTATAAGCATTAACAATAGTTCTATATAAACGTTTCTGGCATGGGAAAAACTAAAATCAAATACTAAACCCACCATCTATCCTTATAACTCCTCCTGTTATAAACGCCGATTTTTCAGAAGCCAAAAAAGCAACCAGGTTTGCGATGTCCTCAGGCGTTCCAAACCTCTTCAATGCGGTTAATGCTAAAATTATTTTTTTCCTGAAAAAGGACAGGTTTTTTGTCATGTTTGTTTCGACAAAACCAGGAGCAACCGCATTCACAGTTATCTTTCTTTTTCCAAGCTCTTTTGCAAGAGATTTTGTAAAGCCAATAATGCCTGCTTTTGAGGCTGAGTAATTTGTCTGGCCGAAGTTGCCGCCGATTCCAATAACAGAGCTGATGTTGATGATCCTTCCATTGTCATTGAAAATCTCAAGCGCGTTTTTTGTAACATTGAATATTCCATTTAAGTTCACATTGATGACAAGCTCCCACTGTTCTTTTGTCATATTTTTTAGCGTCTTGTCAGCAATGGCCCCTGCATTGTTTACAAGGACATCAAGGCTTCCAAATCTCTTTGAAATTACCTGAATCATTTTCTCACAATCTTCATATTTGGAAATATCAGACTTTACAGTAAGGCAGTCAACGCCCAGCCTTTTTATTTCTTCAGCAGTCCTGGCAGCTTCCTTTTCATTGCTGTTGTAATGCACAATAACATCAAACTTATTTCTTGCAAGCTCCATTGCAATCGCTTTTCCTATTCCTTTTGAAGCTCCTGTAATAAGCGCAACTTTCTTCATCCTTTCACCTTTTGGCTCTTTACCCTCTTTCAAAGCAGTTACATACATCCACTCTGTTGTGAATTCTTTCTCATCTGCAAGAGGGTTTTTTCCCTCAAGCTCCTTGAACAATGCCTTTGAAGCAGCCGTAATTATGTCATCCCTGTCTTGCTCTTCTTCCGGCGTCGGCTCTTTTCCCCCGATTTCCGGCAGGATTCCGGCCTGCAATCTCTTAACTCTTAAGAAATCCAGCCAGTCCTTGTATGCAATCTTGATTGTTTTGTGATGGATATCCGTAACCTTGAACCCGGCATCTTCCAGTGCTTTAGTGTAATATTCCAATGTTTTCGGTTCTGGAAAGACGAATTTTCTCTGGCTGTTTTCATGCTGTATGTGGGCATCCAAATCATTTTTGTATTTGGTATATCTCTTGTCCGTTCTTACCATTTCAACAGCAATGTCATGCACTCTTTTGACTGTGTCGTCAATCATTAAAGTGCCTTCTTCTCTTCCCTTCCTGAAAATGTTGCCGCTTTGGAAGATGAATTTTCCGTTGGGCTTTAATGAGTCAAAGACGCCATTGAAGCACTCTCCTATGTTTGGAATGAGGTGCACTGTGTTTGATGAAAGCACAATATCAATGATTTCCTCTCCTACCGTCTCTGCAAGCGTCGCATACCTTTCCTCAGTTTTTTCAAGCAAAAAGAATTCGACATTTTTGTTGCCGGATAAAACCTCATAGGCCTTGCCAAGCCATGCAGGAGAATTGTCAACCAAAATCAACTTGAAATTATTTTTTGACTGCTGCAGAAGCCGCATGGCAGAAACTCCCGTCCCTGCGCCAAAATCTGCAACAACATCGCCCTCTTTGATATCCGGCAGTGCCATTATAACTAATTCGTCCACATTTTCAAGGTAATACTTTGCATTTGCAACGGCATTGTGGTATGCTGTCGAGCCCTTAGACACCGGCCTATCAGGCTTCCAGGATTCAAATTCGTTATCTGCCATGGGTTTGAGGTTATGGGAATGTTATTTAAATGTTGTTGAGAAATTTTCATTAAAATCCTGGGATAAACTTTTCTCATAATTTATCCGCATGCACATAAAGCGTATCCTAATCTATTATATCCTCTCTCGGAAAAATCACAAACTTAAAATACAAGTTACAATATTGAAAATTAAGAAGAGGGGGTGTATTTTTGAGGAGCATTAAAGTTAGAAGTATTTTAGACTGTGCCACTTCTTTACATCAGAATAGAATTTACTCTGTTCTTCAATCTATCTGCCTTGACTTTGGGAGGTGTTGTGTATGAAAAAAATGATAATATTATTCCTAATGCTAGCATCGCTGATCCATCTTTCCCAAGCACAACTAGGTGCACCTCTAAGCTTTAATATCACAGGCGAGAAAACAAACTTACAGCATTACTCTATCATAAATGGTGAGAAAATAGTTATACCATACATATCAAGTTCCAGCTCCCCTCAAAATTTTGGCTATGTCTATGACAAAGATTCAATAGTCCAATCGCTATTAGCCCAAGGAAAACTATTTGACAATAAAATCTACTATGAACTGGAAACCGACAAAGATTATAATGTAAATAAGGCAAATCCTTACGTTCTTGAGAGACCTCTTGCAGAAACACAATTAATTAAAAACCAGCTGAACAGTTTAGAAGAAAGGCAAGTGAAAAGATTCATTGATTTCTCCCAGATATTCAGCAAAGAGAATAATTTATACGATATCCAAACGAAAGAAGTCAATCAAAGTATATGCACTCAAACAGATTCCTTTGATACTGAAAGTTGCTTGAAATATGAAATAATAAAAGTAAACGTTACAGAAAAGATTCCAAGAAGTTATTCTTCAACTTTCACTAAGGCAGCTTCCGGATGGATTATAGAGTTTTTCAACCTTTTTGACCTTGACCCATCCTTCATAGATGACACTGACTCAAATTGGAATTCAGGAACTTTTGCAGGAATGACGACACAGGGAACTGGCGTTGCTGCTAATTTAACTAGCATGGGGAAAAACGTTTCTGGGCATTACGCTTCGCAGGTGTTCGATTCTTCAAACACAAACAGCAATTGGACAAACATAAGTGTTTTTGTTGAAGTTCCTTATGGCACAGAGATAGGAAGAGCATACAATGATAACCCTAAAGTCTCAGTCAAGGACCAAAATGATTTTGGATTTATTAATACATCTGGATTGGTTGGGTTGTGGCATTTCAATAATGAAAGTAATTTTGGAGAGAATGCTACTGGTGGCAATGGTGATATTGTCAGTGATTTCAGCCCTGATGTTAACAGCGAGAGAAGCAGCAGTGTCAGGAACAATGGAACTACTGCAAATGGAGCGACTGTTAATAAAACAAATTATATATTAGGAAACGGAGCAGGCCAGTTTGACAAGGAAGGCGATCATGTAAAAGTATCAAGCAGTGCCCCCTTAAATTTTGATAATAAACCATTGACATGGAGCGCATGGGTTTATCTGGCATTACCTTCAGATGCTGACGTTCCTTTCATCATCCATAAAGCTGGGTCATCTAATTATGCTACTCAAGGCATGGCATTTCGAATAGTTGATGCAGCTGGAGGTGGTTTTAACCCTGTTATAAGATGGAATTGGGTTACTACGAGCTCTTGGTTGCTTGCGGATTCTGTTACTGGAATAGTGCCAATTGGCCAGTGGTTTCATGTAACTGCTGCCTGGAATGGGGTAAATGCAGGGACAAACATAAAGATTTATTTAAACGGCCAAGAGGTGAGTTATGCATCCCGGACTGCTGGAACAGGCACTTTTACCACAACTAATGGACTTCCTTTAGCAATTGGGGGGCGTGGTGATGGGACAAATGGCATTGATGGTCTCCTTGACGAAGTTTCAGTCTGGAACAGGACTTTATCAGCGCAGGAAATCAAAAATTTGTACAAGAGAGGCGCAATGAGGCTTAATCTAAGCGTAAGAAGCTGTGATGACAGCGCTTGCTCTGGCGAAGCATACGCTCAAGTTCTGAATCAAAGTTTTATGGGTGGAAAAGTTACATTAAACAACACGCCAAGGAATAGGTATTTCCAGTACAATTTCACTTATTCAAGGAATGATACTTTGGGAGTCAATAAAGGAATTATTGTAAACAATCTGACAATTGAGTTTGAAAACGCTAGTGATAGCATTTCCAACGTAACACCTTTCATAACTACTAGAGTACTTTTCAATGATACCCTTGATAGTTCAGAAAACTGGAGCCTTAATGGTTGCACATTAGGAAGTGGAAGACTAGTATGTACGAACAGCCAGATCGCAATATTTAGCCATAAATTGGTCAATTCTTCTGAATCAAGGAGCAATTGGAGTGTAACAGTTGAGCTTCAAATAAACAATGCAGGCGGGGCTGAAATTCTGCATATTATGGCAGAAAATTCAAGTACTCTTTCTCAGAATTATGCCTCTTTTAGGGGCTCTGGTACCATTCCAACCAATGTACATGCAACAGCTGCAGATGATGGACAAAGTCCGAATGTTGCTTATCCAATTTACGACCTGACGGCTTTCAAATACTTAAGGGTAAAATTCAGGTTTTTAACTAATAATAGTTTAGAAATGTATGTAAACGGAACGCTCAATAGCACATTGAGAAGTAATTTTACTGCAAATGCCACTTTTTTCTCGATGGGTTATGGTGGTCAGTCTTATTCAATGGAGTTGGACAGTTTTTTGGTGGAGAATGAGACATCACCATTGCCTCCTCCGGATACGACTCCACCATCAATAACTAATCTGATTAATTCAACTACTACAAATGAATCAGTTGTTGTTACGTGGACTACTAACGAAAGTGCCAATGAAGCAAATACTCTAGGAGTTTGTCCTTTTTTTACTGGAGTATTCTCCAATTCAAATAGTTCATTTAGTCTTAGCCACATTCAATCGATTGGTTCTTTAATGAATTCGACCAATTACTGCTTCAATACAACGGCTTGTGATGGATCAGGATACTGTTCGAGTGGTAACTTTTCTTTTATAACAAGAAGTAATCCTATTGTTTATGCAAGTGAATCTGAAGCAAGAATAGCAATAGGAGAAGCAATACAAAACTCTCTATTAAGTGGTTATACAAATTATACGGATCAAATTATTTATGGACGTTCTTTGACAAATCTACAGAATCTTGGTTATTTTGATAGAGTGGCAGAGAAAGGTAACAAAACTTGGGTTTTCAATTATGTTACTTTGGGAGATAGTAATGTGGGTATGTTTAATTTGACTCCTATATTTTATGTTTTGGAAATATCCAACAAAAGTATTAGTGATATAAGATTGATTACTGAAACAATGATTAATACAACTAAATAAGGTGTTAAAATGGATAATAAAGGACAAGGATTCATTCCGGTTTTGCTATTATTATTAATATCGGTTATTGTAGTTGGAGCGATAACAACAGATGTTAGCATTAAAGAATTTAACCAATCAGAAGAATTGCAAGATCAAGAAACTCCTATAGATTTAATAGCTGAAAATCTTACAGGTAAGAAAGAAACTAATGATCAATCGATTTTGGAGAATCTTACGGAGGAATTTGAATTCGATAGTTCTAGTGATGTTGATTTGATTGAAAATCCAAACAATGCAAATCCAATAGATACACCAGTTGAAGAAATATTTGATGAAGCCAATGAGACTTTCAACGAGATAATTGATATAAATGATTCGACCGAAGAGTTAACCCAATTAAATGAGTCGTTAGTCAATATTACATATTTGAATAACACAATTACTGTTTTAAATGAAACTTTTAATTTTTCTGTAAGTTTGAACGAAACTTTTAACTTATCTTTAAACTTAAATAGTACAAATATTACAGAAATAAATCAAACTATTAATCTCTCGCAGATAAACAAAACTTTCTTGGCTAAAATTTTTAATGAGGATAATTTGGTATTTGATCGTGATTACCTGTATGAGTATCTGGAGGATAGAAAAAACTTTTCGGACTTAGATTTCAAAAATATTACGGTTAACGATAAACTGACCCTTAAATATGGTGCAGTTTTGGAACCTTTAAGTGGAATTAAGATCAATGATGAAAATTTTGCAATTGAAGTAATGGGTTGCAACAGTTATGAAAGATATTGCACTTTCAGAATTAATGGTGTACCGACTAAGAAATTGTACAGTTTGGAAGAATTTCAAGGTTCAAGAAAGCCAGATTTCGATTTGGATGACGATTACAAACTAACAATAGAAAACATTGTTTTTGACTATTGTGATGGACAAAGGTTTTGCAGTCTAGGATATGAAAGTTATAATATTATTGATGTGAAGATTAAGAGCAGGTAAGATTAATAATGGCAAAAAAAGTTACTAAATTTTGGATTGGTAGTTTAAAGAAGTCTGCATTATACTTTTTGATATTTGTATTCTTAATGTATATTGGAATGCTGTCATTTACAGGTGATGCACCAATTGGTATTTTATTGTATCTTTTTACTTTGTTTTTTGTACCAATATTATGTGGAGTTCTACTATTAAATTCAGATTTTAAATATACGAAGTTGACCGTCCTCTTGGTACTTTCATTAATATTTTACTTGGAACTGAATTTACTAAACATACTACTGCAACCAATTATTGCTGAACTTCAAGGATTGGATTTTCCCGAAACTGGAATTATTTACGCCCAGTTAACTTTCATATTTTTAAGTGTAGTGGTGGGTTGCATTCTGGGTCTGACCCTAATATTCCTAAAATGGCTAGAAGAAAAGAAGATTACTAAACTAAAAAGTATTTTGCTATTCTCTCTTTTCTTGTGCGTACTCCTTACTTTTAATGTAGTTGCATTAGATAACTCAATTCCAAATGTTGGTGCAAACTTTTTTCACAAGAGTGGCATCACCGGAAAAGGCAGTGGAATTTGTGTTATTGACTCAGGTTTTGATTACACGCATCCAAGTTTGGGAAACTGCAATGAGAACAGTTTTCTTGCTGGGACCTGTAATCGATTTGTAGCTGGGTATGACTTTGGTGAAAATGATAGCAATCCTATAGCGAAAACATCTTTTACGAATCCAATTATAGGTCATGGCACTCTTGTTCTGGGTGGGCTGGCCTCAATTGATTCCAAATACAAAGGAATTGCACCTGGGGCAAATATGATTTTACTAAAAGTTGCGAGAGATAACGTTACTAGTTCCAATCAAGAAATATTTAATAATGTTGGACGAGCCATCCAGTGGTGCCTAGACAATCATTCGAGGTTTAATATTACATCAATTTCTATAAGTATGGCGTTAATAAATAAGTCTTTTTACAATGAAAGCAATTGTGTCGACCATTTCAATTTGCAGAAAAAAATTCAAAATGCATCTTCAATGGACATAGCTGTTTTTGCTGGTTCAGGAAATTGCGGAATTACGAACAATGCAATTGTCTGTGTAAGTTCAATCTCTGGTATTGATTATCCCGCTTGCCTCCACAATGTAACTGCTGTTGGCTCGTCATTTTTAAGTAATATAATTTCGGTTCATACTAACCGTGGTTCTGCATTGGATATACTTGCACCTGGTTCATACTTGAAAAGTACAAGGATGGGTGGGGGATTTACACCTTGGTATTTGGAGCCATTGATGTCTGGTACTTCTGGTGCTACACCTCATGTTTCAGGCTCAGTTGCTCTTATTAAGGAGTATGACCCAGGCATGAGGGTAAAAGATATAGAAAGATTATTAGTCAATACAGGTACAGATGTAGAAGCGATTATAGGAACCGAAACGTATCCCAAACTCAATCTCTTAAATGCCATTAATGTAAAAGATTGGCCAACTGAAAATCATGATTTTAGGAGAACTGGATCCACAATTTTGAAAGGCGATTTAACTTCAAAATCCCAATTAAAGAGTAATATTAACTTTTTCTTAGATGCTGCAACTGGCTCAGAACAAGTTGTAAAGCCATCCATCGCAGATATTGAAGATGACGGTTTCATGGACATGGCAGTTATAGTTCATAAAACTTCCTTCAATACGTATTCAAAACTTTTGGGTTTAACTACATATCATCCTTCCTACTTGCAAGGACCTTTTGCTTATCCAAAATGGACATCGCAGAGAGTAAATGGAGGAGCAATTTACTTCCCTCCAACTATAGCTAATATTGACGATGACCCTGAAAAGGAGATTATTACAGGAACTCGTAATGGGAGTGTCTATGTTTATGATGTTAATTATGGTTCTATAACTCTTAAATGGGAATATCATTTTGAGGAAAGGGATGTACCGGGGCCTGAAACTGATGAGGTACGGTTTAATGGGGGCAGTGCAGTAACAGATATCGATTTAGATGGAGATATGGAAGTTATTGTTGCGGATGTTTACGATTGGAATGCGGATTGGCCTGGGAAGGTTTATGTCCTAGATGGAAAGACAGGGATCAATCAAACTAGCCTAATTGTAGGCAACGGTGGCGCTTACGCAGCCGTATCTGTAGCTAATCTCGACGAAGATGATAATCCTGAAATTGTGGTTCCAACCCAATACGGAGTAAAAATATTAGATTACAGGCCTTCTACTGGAAAATTAATTGAGAATTGCACTAAGAACAGTGCATTAATTGAAGGTTCCGTTGTTATTCAAGATGTTAATAGAGACGGTACATACGAACTTGTTTACGTGACAAGTAATTGGACTTGTGCATCTGGGCAGTCCTGCAGTAATCGATTATACATTTTAAATTCGAGTAATTGCAACGATGTTGAACTACTGCACATCCTAACTGAATATTCTAGACCCACACCTACTGTCGCTAATCTTGATTCTGATTCTCAAAGTGAAATAATAATCTCTTCTGCAATAAGTGCAAACAATGGATTGGGAAATATTAGTGCAATTGAACCTACAACTGGAGACGTTCAATGGACTTATAACAAAGGTAACACACTCGTTCCGGGATTCATAAGTCCGACTATTGCAGACACGGATAACGATGGAAATTTGAACATTATCTTTGGGGAAAATGACGGCTCAACAGTGATTATTCTAAATAATGACGGGACTCTTGATATAGACTTTCATGTAATAGGGTTTATGGATAATGGTATAGCAATTGGAGATTTAGATAATGATGGCGTAGCGGAAATTGCTTTCAAAAGAGCAGCTTCCCCAGAAACTGTGATGGTAAGCGTGTCTGACCTTAACAATCAACCACAACTTGTGTCTTATGCAAATCTCACAGCAATTGCAGGGCAAATAGTTAATGTTAATCAATCAGGGATAATATCTGGAATTGATCTTGAAACAAATAGTTTGAATTTCACTTTTGCCTCTCCGTTTAATGAATCCGGCTTGTGGCAAAGTACTATTAACGATACTGGCAATTACTCTTTTTTTATAACTGTTAGCGATGGCAACTTAAGTTCAAGTTTTATAGCTAGCATGCTGGTTTTTAATGAAACCACAAAACTCGAGAACAATTTTACAATTGGCTCGATTCCGAAACAATTGAATTTTACACAAGCAGGAAATCAATCCTTAAAAGTCAGAATTCCAAAGAATGCTACTTTAATTTATTCACGATTAAGTATGAAGGGGTTATCTCCATGAAGAAGTTATTAATCACCGTAATATTGGTATTTATGCTATTTTTATTTAACGTTAAGGCTTACTTAAATTGTACCCCAGGATCTTGTTTGTCTGGTTATACAGATAGGGGACTAGTCTGTCAAGGATCTCAATGCATTCGGAATTGTACAGTTGCCAAGTGCCTTCAAGATTGGACAATTGATACTTCAGACACTTCTGTAGGTTTTAACGGTGCCGCCAATGAGGCAACAGACACTTCCTCTACCCACCCAGCTCAAGATGTGACTGCTTGTTATAATTATACTTATGAGGGTTCTACTTCAAGTGCTGATACAGAAATGAACGTTAACGGATCCGAGGCACCCGATTGTGATACGGAGAGTATTGGGGGCTTTTGGGACGTAACTAATGGGGCGGATCATTCAAATCCTTGGTTTGCAACAATCGGGGGAGGGGGATATTTGGGGACAACACCTGGAGATAACGAATTTAATTATCTGTACAAAATAATGCGAGCTTCAACGGAAGGCAGTGATGATCCCGCATATAGAACAGCAACTCAAACTGGAGGCAAGATAAATTGCGCCCCCACTACCCAAGCATGTGCTGAGTTAAGTGGTCAATGTAATCAAGCATGTTATGGTAAATCCACGCTAATGATGGTTGAGCAAGGTTACTATGTTGAATTTGGAGCTGGTCGGGACGCGTCATTGTATCACAATGACGAATGCGGTACAAATAGCGGAGGAAGTGATTATGTACAAGATAATAAACTTTTAGGAACAAATTTCAAAGTGTACAAGTCCCACACTTTTAATCAGACAACTGACTTGACCCTTCCAGAAAATGCAAATTTAACTTGTGATATGACTCATGAAGCGCCAAATGTTTCTGGTGTTACGGTTCTACCTTTAGTTCCAAATGCGGGTCAAGACTTACTTTGTAACTACACTTATTCAGATCCTGAAAACTGGACAGAACAGAATTCAAGTTTTGAGTGGTGGAAAAACAGCGTTAATCAGAATTTTAACGACCAGACTTTGTCAAGATTCAATTTGACACCTGGAGATCAGTGGTTCTGTAAGGTTACTCCTAGTGATGGAATGTTGTTTGGAACACAGACTCAGAGTAGCAACATAGTCACAATAAAAAACGCGACAAACAATACAAGAATGTATGTTGGGAATCAGGCAGTTTGGAATAATTCAGGATATTTTGGAAACGAGGTGAATGTTTTTGACTTTAATCAAGCGCTCGATAACGAATTATCTATATGTGTTGCTGACGCTCAAGGATTTTGCAATATTTCTTTAACATTTAACTCGAATAATCCTGGAGTAATCAATTTGTCAAAATTGGAAATATATTATAATGATGACAGTACAACCTCAATAAGTGTATCCCTCACGATTGAAAGCCTCACACTCATTTATAGTAACGATACATTAAAAATATTCAAATTTGTAATATTGAATGATGGAGAATCTACAGTAACAGATATTCAATGGCAATTCGACACTGGTAATAATAACATCATAAACAGCACGTTAAACATAAGCTCTTTAGCTCCTAATCAAAGGGCTTTTGTCTATTTGAAATACAATTATACCGATTTCGGCAATTATAATCTTAATGTCAATGCAACAGGAATAAGCCAATCAACAAATGTTTTTGGTTCTTTATCTTCGGCTTTAAGCATAGGTGAATTAAATATAATCAGCTTTGGCAATTTCGTGCAAGGAAAGAACTCAACATTCAAAATCAAGGCAAAAAACTTTCTAACAGAAAATATCGGCTCTATAAATTGGACTTTAGACACGGGTAATAATTATGTAATTAACTCAACTTTACCATTTAACTTGACAAGCAACCAAACAATATTCATCTTTTCTGCTTATAATTATACCTCAACTGGAAGCTATATGGCAATGTCCACAATCAAGAATGGAAGCTTGCAGGATACAGAATCGTTAAATGTGAACATATGAAATCATCTCACAACTTTATTTCTTTTAAGCCCCATTATCCCGGATTTTGAATATTTCAACCCAGACAGAATTTCATCAGTGTTCTCTCCAAGTTTTGGCGACTTATTGTATTTCAGTTCAACAGAGCCAAATTTTGCCGGGAATGCGACAGACACAACATCATTCTTTAGCAGAATTTTCCTTGAATCGAGCGCCTTGTCATTTAGAACTTCGTCAAAATTCAGCAGTGGCTCCATGCAGAACTCATTCGCGTCATTTAGTTTTTTTATGTCGTCAAATGTCTTTGAAGATATAAGATTTGCAACTTTCTCTACAAAACCTTTGTTTAATTTTTCTTTCAGCAAACCTTTTGCATTGAAAGCATTGCAGAAATTTTCCCAGAATTTTCCCTCGACAGCTGCAATTGAAATTAATTTGCTGTCTTTTGTCCTGTAAACATTGTAGCACGGAACTTTTCCAAGGAGCAAATCACTCATTTTGTTGGACGCAGAGTGCAGCGCAATATGAATGCTTATCATGGCCAGCATTGAATCAAGAATAGCAACATCAATGAACTCACCCTTTTTTGCAGAGTTCCTTTTGTTAAGGGCAGCTAGGATTGAAACAGCAGCAACCAATGAGCTTGATGTGTCTGCAAACTGCAGCCCTGGAATCTCTTTTGATTTCAGCAGTTCAAAAGAGCCGCTCAATGCAAGAAAATTGACATCGTGCCCTGCTTTGTCTTTTCTTGCCTCTTTCTGGCCATATGCCGATAACGAGCAGTAAACAATTCTTTTGTTTATTTTTGAGATTTCCTTATATCCTAATCCTAAATCTTCCATTTTGCCAGGGCGCATGCTTTCAATTATTACATCGCTTTTTTTTGCAAGCTCTGCTGCGATTTTTTTCCCCTCTTTTGATTTTAGGTCAATGCATACGCTTTTCTTGTTCCTGTTTATTGCCTCAAAGAGCGGGCTTTTGCCGCTGTCATTGTCATGGAACCTCATCATGTCCCCTTCCAGGGCTTCAATTTTGATGACTTCTGCCCCAAGGTCTGCAAGAAACAAAGAACACATTGGCCCGGGAAGCAATGTTGTAAAGTCCAGGATTCTGATTCCTTTTAGCAGCATTTTAATCCAAATTCTTCAAGATATGGATTGTGGCAGTGCTTCCCACTCCCCCAATATTGTGCGCCAATCCATACTTTGGTTTTTTGATCTGCCTTTTATCAGCTTGGCTGCGCATCTGTTTCACAATCTCGTAAATCTGCGCAATTCCTGTTGGGCTTATCGGATGACCTTTTGCTTTCAATCCTCCGCTTGTATTTACAGGTAAGCTTCCATTAAGATATGTTTCCTTTTCCCGTATTAATTTTGCCCCTTCACCTTTTTTCACAAAACCTAAGTCTT
>Ga0209211_10007891_pt1 | contig 14780 bp, 15 predicted proteins | sample RifGroA2_FD_183992 | JGI IMG/M metagenome (GOLD analysis project Ga0209211, IMG submission 183992) | Groundwater microbial communities from Rifle, Colorado, USA - Groundwater A2 (SPAdes) (version 2) | ecosystem: Environmental > Aquatic > Deep subsurface > Groundwater | place: Rifle, Colorado... | reverse complement strand
CCGCAACCAGGGCTTAAAGCACAGCATCTCCATACGATTAAGGCGTTCGAAACCTTAGCAAACGCAAAAGTAGAGCATTGCGAGCTTGGTTCTACTGATTTGATTTTTCATCCTGGACCCATGAACCCACAAACCCTTAACGTAGATGTGGGTACCGCGGGTTCTGTAACGCTCGTGCTCCAATCGCTCGCACTTGCCTGCCTCTTTTCTCCAGAAAAATACAAATTGAAAATTATTGGAGGAACCGATGTCACCTGGAGCCCGCGCTGGGATTATTTTGCTGAAGTCATGGTTCCTCAATTTCAACGCTATGCAGATATTGAAGTGAAATTATTGAAACGAGGGTATTATCCGAAAGGACAAGGAAGTGTTGAAGTCAGCATCCATGCACGCCATCCGCTTCAACCAGCTCAGATGCAACAAAAAGAATCACAGAATCATGCTGACCATGCTCCTCATTTGTATCTTACTGAACAAGGAGCACTCAAACAGATTAAGGGCATTTCCCATGCGTCAAAAGATCTTGAGCATGCACAAGTTGCTGAGAGGCAGGCAAAGAGTGCGGCCAACATCCTCAGCCAGTTGATCAAAGATTGTCCGATTGATATCCGGGCAGAATATGCAAACACCGAAAGCACCGGAAGCGGATTAACCTTGTATGCAGCCTATTCTCATCTTCCTGATCAGATTGATACCGCCAAACCCATTCGGATTGGGGCGGATGTACTGGGAGAACGTGGAAAGTCAGCAGAAGAGGTAGCACGAGAATGCTGTGATAAACTCTTTGAAGAAATGCAGAGCCACGCTCCGGTGGACGAACATCTTGCAGATAATTTGATTCCGATTCTCGGCCTGGTTGGCGGGAAAATCAAAACCAGTTATATTACGACGCACACCAAGACGAATATTTATGTCGTTGAGAAGTTCTTAGACGTGAAATTTAAGATTGATGAACAGCACCACACGATTGAGGTGGTGAAGGAGCATATCAAAAATTAATCAATTAGCGTCCAAACCACTTAATACTGCACCCGATCACATAACTGACAGGAGTACTCACCGCTTTCCTCGCAAGTAATTCTTCAACTGCACGGCGCAGATACGGCTGTTTAACTTGTCCCGCATCCTTCCAGTTGTCATCAATTCCGCCTTGATACACCAGCTTTCGTTTCTCGTCAAACACCAACACATGCGGAGTGCACTCAGCACCGTAGGCCTTTGCCGTCTGTTGTGTTGCATCGCGGAGATACACAAAGTTAAAATCTTTTTCAAGCGCATTTTCCTTCATGGCTTCAAAGCCATCTTCAGGATACTCGGTATCGTCATTAGCATTGATGCAAATCAGCTGCACACCTTTATCCTCAAAATCTTCTTGGAGTTCCATCAAACGCTCTTCATAGGCCTGCACATACGGACAATGGTTGCAGGTAAATGCAATCACGAGAATTTTTTTATCTTTAAAATCATCCAGGGAATAGGTTTTTCCATTGGTTGCAGGAAGACAAAAAAGAGGAGCTGAAGCTCCCAGAGCAAGTTGATAGGTATGCTTATTGACAACGACCATACAAACACCAGGACATCTGTTCTGCAAGAATAACGACGAAACTAATTCGTCATTGCAACCTGTTTAATCATGGCTTTTATCTCGGTTCCGCCCTTGTCAAGCCGTTCAAACTTTTTTTCGTCGCGGGCAACTTGTTTGACCAGGTTCTTGTAATCTTCTGCGCCCCTTGAAGTTTTGTCATACTCAAAGATAGACTGCTTCACTGAGGGAGCTTCTTTGATCTTTGCATTGATGCGAATCGGATCAGAAACAAGCTCGTAGAATTCGCTCTGCATCTGTTTCAATGTAGAAACACAGACTTTGTTTCGAACATCAAACAGCGTGGGAACAATCTTGCTGATCATGCAGTTGTGGCCGAAGACATCATTGATTTTGTGGATTGCTGCAGTAATTTTCTTCAAGCCGTCAAAACCCAGCACGTCAGTGGAAGCAGGGATGACTGCCTCATATGAATACAGGATCGCATTCTGGTTCAGCAACCCCAACGAGGGAGGACAGTCCAGAATAACATAATCATAGTTGTAATGTTTTAATGCATCAAGCTTTCGCTTTAAGAAGGTTTCTCGCGATTGTTCTCCTACAAGAATAAGTTCTGCCTTGGTAAGCGTTTCTTTGCTTTGGATGACATCTAAATTGTCGGTTACGTGCGAAATACATTCCCCAATATCAGCACCTTCAACAAGAAAATCATACAGATCTTTTTTAGATTCCGCAGGAAGGCATGAGCTGATATTTCCCTGTGCATCAAGATCAATAATAAGAACTTTTTTTCCCTCTTTTGCAAGCCCCCATCCCAGGTTGACTGCAGTGGTTGTTTTTCCAACGCCCCCTTTTTGATTAATAATACAGATTCGTCTCATACTATCGCCTCTTTAGTTGTTGATTCGAGTACTACTCTGCTGGTAAACCAGGCACTCGTATTTAAAGTTAGTGTAAAAATAATCATCAAGAAAAACAATCGAAACAACACAGCAAAATGAAACCACTCGAGAAGGAAAAAATGATTTCCATTCTTATCTACGCTCATAGTTCTATTCTTATCTACGCTTATCTAAGCCAGTGATCCTAACTCAATATCAGTCTTCAACTCGAGCACATCAAAGTAGATTTGCCGCTTTTTGCTGAGATCGAGATCAAGCTGTTCGTATGCAAACTGGATGCTGGTATAAATTTGCCGGGCAAGCTCATACTGTTTTCCAAGAATTGCATCGCGTGCCTGCTGGATCATGTCATAGATCTCTAAGTTGCCGGGAGATTCAGATTCTAGGGCCTTCTGCATCATTTCTTTTTGTTTGGGCTGAGCGGCAAGAGTTGCCATAGTTTTCAAACTATCGCCTTCCATAAATGTAAGTTCTTTTTGGATGCGCTGGTATTCTTGAGCAAGCGCTTCTTCTTTTCTACTGACAAATTCATTCTTCTGTTCAAGCGCCTGTTCGCGTTTCTGCACTTGTTCAAGATCAACAGTTTTGGCAACGAGCTTGTTGATTTCCTGTTCAAGCACATCGCGCTCGTTATTCAGCTCTTGAATCAGCTTCTGTTTATTCGACTGGAGGTGATCAATGCCCCGCTCTAAATCGCTGAGCTTCAGAAGTGAAGCTTTTTTGCACGCAAGCTGGGTGACTTCCTCAGCAAGCTGGAAGCTTCGTGCTTCAAGCGCACCGGTATTCACTTTCAGCTTTTCATTGGTTTTAACTCTATCAAGCAGGGTGGTAGCTTGCTGTAATTTATCAGCAAGAAGGTTTTCTTTTTCATCAAGATCGTTCTGGCGGAGTGCAAAGGATTCGTCTCGCGTTTTTAAGGCAAGCTCTTTTTGATCAATAGCCTTGAGGACACCTAAGAGCTCTTCTTCTTTTTCGTCCAAGAGATTCTTGGATTTTTCAAGATCTTTGATCTTGGTCAGCACTTCTTCTTCTCTGCCGTTGAGGAGATCTTCATCGACTTCAAGATCGCGGATACGCCTCAAAATTTCGGTTTCTTTTTCTTCAAGGAGATGTTCTGTTGCACCAATATCACCAACGGTTTCTTTCTTCTCAAGCAGATCATGTTCGATCATACGCTTTTGATGTTCAAGATCATTCAATTGATTGAGCAAGATGCCTTTTTGTTTTTCAAGGTCGCCGAATAAGGATTGTCGTTCTGCTTCCACGGACTTGTGCAGTTTATCACGTTCTTCATACAAAGAACCATAGAGCTGGTCTTTCTCCTGCTGGAACGTCTGTTCAAGCTGAGCAAGTTGATCTTCGCGGGCATTGAATTGCTGTTCACGATAGTCAAACGTAGATTTGGAAAGGGATTCTCGCTCAATAAGCAGGCGCTGATTTTCTTCAGAGAGCTGTTTGAGCTGGCCTTGATCTTCTGCAACGCGATGCTTCCAGGCTCCCTGCTCTTCCATAAAATCCTGCTCTTCAAGAAGATGGCGCTGCTCTTTTGCTTGGAGTTCCCGCTCGCGCGTTTCGAGCTGTTGTTTTCTGCTCTCGAGATCCATGCGCAATCCGTCCAGTTCTGTCTGGCGCTGCTGCAAGAGTTCACGTGCTTTCTCAACGGCATAGTATTCAGGCTGAGCCTGCGCCCGCAATACAGCAGCACGTTTTTCAAGCGGTGCCATTTCCGCTCGGATATCTGTACGAGACTTTTGAAGATTGGTAATATCATTCTGCAGATCAAATTTATGGCGCTGAAGCTCGGTTGTTTCCTTGACTAGATCTCTCTGCATCTGCTGGAACATCCCTTCTTTCTTTTTCTGATAATCGCGTGCAATACTATCTTTTTCTTCTCTTAAATGTGCAATCGTTTTTCTCAGCTTGTTTTCATAGTCTTCTAGTTTATCCGTGTCTCGACGTGTATGTTTCTCAAGCTCACGCAGGGAGGCTTCGTGCTGGCTGAGTTCATCCTGCTTCTTCTTGAGCAAATCAAGTTTTGACTCAAGTTCGCGCTGGCGCCCATTGAGCTCTTGTGCTTCTTGATCAAGAATCTTTTCGTACCCTTTAAGATCTTTATTTTTCTTGGTGACGATTGTATCTTGTTTTTTCACTTCAGTTTGTCTTCCGACAATATGGCCGTCTAACTCTTTCATTAATCGCTCTTTTTCTGTCAATTCTTGTTCTAAACGCAGAAGCCGTACTCGCGACTTTTGGAGCTCGACTTCAGTGGATTCCCGGTCAGCACCGACACGATAGCGTGATTGCAGTTCTTTTTCATATTTCTTTAATTCTAACTCCATGGAAATAAGTTCGTCTTCTTTTGCGCTCAGCTCGCGTTTTTGTTTTCTGAGTTCATCGAGCTCTCGGTGGTCTTGTTCAGAAATGGCGAGCTGCTGGCGATTCAGGCGAAGCGAAGATGATGCTTCTTGGGTTTTTGCTTTTCCTTTTCTGAGAGATTGGGAAGCAACTGATAAGGTGGAAGAATTTTTGCCCAGTGCTTGACTGGTAAGTGCTATCGTGGGATTTTTGTTCGTTTTCAGCAAACGAGAAAACAAGCCTTGTTTGGGTTGAGCCAACGGCGCGGGAGGAGGGCCAAGAATTTTATCCATATGCTGGAAGAGCTTTTGCGACATGATCTACCCCCTTTCGGTAGCCTATCAATGCTACCTATCACTAGTTTTAGGGGATCTCAGCATTTAAATAATTTTATGAGTATTGGGAAGGAGTACTAAGGATTGAACAGTATTGAACCAACCATGAACCCAAAGTCGAATCCAAACCTTTATAAATGGGTGGTGCATCCAGCGAATCCATGACAACCTTGGCAAGCGAACAACAGCTCGAAATGCTTTCAAAACACATGAAAGCGAATAATGTATGCAACTCCTGCAATCGAGAGATTAATACCTTACCTAATAATACACGCTTTTACTGCCCTGTATGCAACAAGTTTGAGATTGTCCGATGCGGACACTGCAGACAAATTGTAGCAAAGTACACCTGTGCTTCCTGCGGATTTATCGGTCCCAATTAGAACCGAGGTAAAAGAGAGGTTAGAGGTTTCTTATGGCTCGTGTGGTTGTAACATTGCGCATTATGCCTGAATCTCCAGAGACGGATCTCAAAAAATTAGAACAAAAAGCTTCTGAAAAAATCAAAGCCTTTGGCTGTGAAGTAGGAAAAACAGAGATTCGACCGGTTGCATTCGGCTTGAAAGCCCTGCTTCTGTATTTTATCATGGATGAAGACAGAGGATCTACTGAAGATCTAGAAAAAGATCTTGCAACCCTGGATCACATCAGTTCTGTGGAAGTAACCGATGTGAGAAGGACGATTGGGTAAGTTTCTTTCCGACTTAGTTTAGGAATAATACCGCACAATAGAAAACTTTCTATACTAAATATAAGATTACAGAAAGATATGGTATTGGTAAGAGTAAAAGTAAGAAGATTTGGAAAGGATCTTGGATTTATCATCCCCAAGAAGATAGTGAAAAATTTCTCAATTAAACCAAATCAAGAGATCTGGATAGAAATAAAAAAAAGCACATAAAATAATGTGTGATTTGAAACCTGCGCTGAGTTTTGATAAAAAAAGAGGAACGTCTTACAGCACATTCTTGATCCGATCAATGTTGTCTGCAATTTCAGATCCTTTCTTGGTTAAGGTGAGCAGTTTTAATCGTCCTTGTTTGTCAAAGTTAATGAGGCCGGATGTTTCCATTTGCTGAAGAATCTTCACCACATGAGAATACGTGCAGTCAATTTGTTTTGCCAATGAAGAAGCATAGACTTCAGACTTTGCGTTTTTTAATTCGACAAGCATCATCGCCGGTTTTTCGCGGAAAAAGACATTGAAAATTTCTTTGTTTTTCATGGAACGTTCCCCCAAGAGCGTAACTCGTAATCTCTACCACCCCAATCTCTCTTTATACACGGTATTAGTACTTTGAACTTATATATTAAGGTATAGGGGTTTCAGAAGTGATATTTAAAGCTATTGCCAAGCTATTGCCCAAGGTCTTTAAAGAGGGTGGAAAGCAGGGGAAGAAAGGAAAAAGAAAGAAAAGTGTTAGCGGTCAACTAAACGATCCGCTTGGCCCACTAAGCGCAAAGCAGTCATGTCAATAAATCCGCGCGCTGTGGTTGGGTCATAGGTTCCTGCCTCATCCATGCTTGCAAGTTTTGGTTGGTAAAGTGAATTCGGAGACGTTCGACCACGCACAAACATATTTCCCTTGTACAAGCCAACCTTAACTACACCGCTTACAAACTCTTGACTTGCATCAATTTGTGCTTGTAAATACACACGCTCAGGAGAAAACCACAAACCACGATAGATGACATCAGCAAGATCAAGACTTGCCTGCTGGTTTCTTCGTCTGACTTCACGGTCAAGCGTAAGATCTTCCAAAACTTCATGGGCAAACATGAGAACAGTCACGCCAGGTGCTTCATAGACTCCGCGGGATTTCATTCCTGTTGCCCGACTTTCCACAATATCAATACGGCCAACACCATTTTCTCCAGCGACATGATTAAGATATTGTAAAATTTCCACAGGCTGATGATCGTTGGTGATCTGATCGAGATATACAAAAGAAGGAACAGGTGGCCCCTGGATTCCCTTGACTTTTATGGGATTACCATCCCTAAACATAATTTCAACAATCGTTTCAACATCAGGAGCATCTCTGGGAGATTTTGTCAGTCTAAACATGTGATCAGGAGGAACCACATTCGGGTCTTCTAAGATCCCCCCTTCGTAACTGATATGTGCGAGATTTGCATCGCTGCTCCAAGGCTGTTCAGCAGTCTGAACAACAGGAATACCATGTTGTGCTGCATAAGCCTGCATGGCTTTTCTTCCGCCCCTAAATTGTTGAGAGAATTCAAGATCTTTCCAAGGAGTATAGATTCCGAATTTCGGCGCCAACACTTTCCATGCAAGCTCAAAACGAATCTGGTCATTTCCTTTTTCTGTTGCGCCATGAGATAAAATAACTGATTCACTACCAGCAACTCCAAGAGCAACAGCAACATGAGCTTTTGCTGTAACAGGACGGGCAAGAGACGTGCCTAGCAAATAGCGTCCTTCATAGCGCACATCGGCACGAATGGCAGGATAAACAAAATCGCGTACAAATTCATCGCGAATATCAACAACCCTTACACACTCAGCTCCGAGTGCAATCGCTTTTTCTCTTGCAGGTTCAAGTTCTTCTCCCTGCCCGACATCAGCCATGAATGCCGACACGCGAGCTTTTTTTTGGTTGATAAGCCAATGCAAAATCACCGAAGTATCCAAACCGCCGCTATACGCAAGAACAACATGTTTTCCTTCAAGATCAACCATTGCGAAACACCCCTGATACTTTTCAAATAGTTTTCAAAATGTAGCGCTGGCAAAATGATGCAAGTTTTTAAAGCTATTGTTCGAAATTTTTCAAGAAAAAGTATTATGGATTAATAAACCAGAAGAACAACTCAAGATCTCGTGCAATATTTCGCCTGCAACTCGTGTGCAAACTGGTGAAGATACGGATTAAGAATGCGGTCAAAACGTTGAGCAATGATGCCTCCTTCAAGCTGGGGTAAACGATGCTCCTGTTCGGCAAACGCTCGTGCAGGAGGAACAAGTCTCCGAATATATTCCTGAACAACAGGCCCCAGCTCGCCCATTACACGCAGGGTGCTCCGTTCATGATTCGCATCAAGATCAAGATCAACAGGCAAAGCAACACAGGCATACGGCAGATCAAGTTGGATTGCCATACTTGCTTCAGGACAGAGCGTCATACCGACAACATCTGCACCTTGTTGTGCTCGAACGTATCCTTCAGCTTGGGTTCCAAATCGGTCGCCAGGAATGCAGACATAGGTTCCTGATCGATGAAGGCAATGAAAACGATTTTCACCTTCCCCTACCAGATCTCTTCCAACATCACTAAGCAGGTCACACAACTCTTTAGAAAAAGCAGGAACGCCTGCATGGTGTACAACGAATCCGATGCCAAACAAATTATTGTCGCGTCCACTCTGGTCATTGTAAGTATCAGGAATAACAAGATCTTTCACGTGAATTTTTTCTCCCCGCAAACTCCCAACAGCACTAAATGCAACAACCGCAGTTGCACCCAGCATTTTTGCAGCAATCAGATTTGCAGCATATTGGGTTCTACTGGGACCATAACGCACCGAGTCATCCGTATCTCTGCCATGCCTGGGAATAAAGATAAGATCGTCTGACACACGGCAGTCAACAAAACCATCTCCAAAACCGTTGTAATACTCCATAACCAATTGACTGTCAAATCTTGTCCATGCTGCATCGTGAAATTGAGGATCATCTTGAATGCCAGAACCGCCGATGATTGCAAGTTTTCCCATGCGTGCCGGCAAAAAGAACGAACTTATAAAGATTTAGGTGATGAGTTAATAGAATGGTGAGTCTATAGGATCGCGAGAAGACAAGAAACTTTTTATAAACGCCAACAAAAGCTGAACTATGCCTCCCGAAACACACGTTCTCGATCCGCCGTCGATCCTCTTCCCTTATGATAAGGTCCGCAATGAACAGAGTGATATGATTGCCTGTGTGCTGGAAGCAGTCCAGGAACGCAAACACACCCTTATTCATGCACCAACAGGACTTGGAAAAACCGCGGCAACGCTTGCTCCGCTTCTCAGCAAAATCCTCAGTCCAGACTTTAAAGATAAAAAACTGACTATTTTCTTTCTCACATCGCGCCATACCCAGCACAAACTTGCGCTCGATACGCTCCGCCTCATTAAAGAAAAATACAACATCTCGTTTGATGTGGTAGATCTCATTGGCAAGAAACTTATGTGCCTGCAACCAGGAGCAAACCTCCTGCAGGGCACTGAATTTAATGAGTATTGCAAATCCGTGCGGGAAGATAAATCCTGCGAGTTTTATGTCAATGTGCGGGAATCGGTCTTCAAACTTACCCCGCATGGACACAAAGTGGTTGACGATCTTAAGACTATTCTTCCCATCCATGTCGAAGTCTTGATGGAAGCCTGCAAAGAAGACAAGGTCTGCCCCTATGAAATTACTGCAGAAATTGCGAAGGACGCACGTGTGATCATTGCAGATTATTATTATCTCTTTCATCCCAGTATCCGCGAACGTTTTTTCTCAAAAATTGGCAAAGAACTGGAGCAGGCGATTATTATTGTGGATGAGGGGCATAATTTGCCAAGCAGAATACAGAAAGTCATGACCTCCATGCTTACCACTAATATGATCAAGTATGCGATTAAAGAAGCAAAAAAATATGGATACACTGAACTGATTGAAAAACTCCAGATTCTGCAGACGATTTTCCTCAACATAGCCCAGGGGCTTTCCTTTGAATTTGGAGGACAACGAGAAAAACTAGCAAAAAAAGAGCAGTTCATGCAGCCCCTTGCCGCCAAACTGGATCAGGAGTATGATGCATTCATTGATGAAATGGAAGTGATTGCTGACGCCGTGCGTATCTTACAGAAACATTCATTTATCGGAGGCATTGCACAATTTCTCAAAGCATGGAAGGGCCAGGATGAAGGATTTGTGAGGATTATGAATTTAGAACCAAGCAAAACAGGAGCGGAACCATGCTTCCGACGGAAATGTACAAGGATCTGCTGGGTTTTCCTGAGTTAGCAAAAGAGTACACCTTTGATAATCCGTTTCACGAAAACAATAGGCTTGCCATCGTGATTCCCAAGACAACCACCAAGTTTAGCATGAGAAATGATCAGCAATTTTCTGCAATCGCAGAGATCTGCAGTCAAGTAGTTGAAGCAGTTCCTGGAAATACTGCAATTTTTTTCCCGAGCTATCACCTGCGTGATCAAGTCTATCAACATCTGGAGCCCAAAACCAAGAGAACCTGTTTTGTAGAAACTCCAGGAATGACAAAGCAGGAAAAAACCGAATTTATTGAACGCTTTAAACAATACAAAAACACCGGTGCAGTATTGTTGGGTGCAATTACGGGAAGTTTTGGCGAGGGTGTTGATCTTCCCGGCGACTTGCTGAAGGGTGTGATTATTGTCGGGCTTCCGTTGCAAACCCCTGACCTTGAGACCAAACAACTCATTGCGTATTATCAGCAGAAATTTGGAAAAGGATGGGATTATGGATATATTTTACCCGCGTTTCAGAAAACACTCCAAGGAGCAGGGCGGTGCATCCGAACAGAAACGGATCGGGGAGTGGTGGTGTTTTTAGACGAGCGCTATGCGTGGCCGATGTATGGACGGTGCTTTCCGGAGGAGTATCAAGTGCATGTTTCTCAATATCCCATTGAAGAGATTGAAGAGTTTTTTAGGAAGTTTTAAATAAGAGGTGGATTCCAGGACGATATGATAAAAGTTATTGCGCTTGATTTGGGTGGTGTTGTTTTTAGCGATGGCAAGCAGGTGGTACTTGATCGTCTTGTTGCGAGCCATGGTTATGATTCAACAATTGTTAAAAAACTTCTTTCTTGCCCTGAATCTACAAATCTAAGAAGAGGGCGCTTCACTGATGAACAATTTTGGAACCGGGCCAAAAAAATCCTCCCTGCAAAATATGATGCGCAGGTTATCAAGCAAGCATACTACGATGCGTATGAACCTGATCCTGATGTCTTTCCGCTTGTGCAACAACTGCATGCAACAGGAAATATGTTGATGGCATTCTCGGGTAATATCAGAAGTCGTATTGAATATCTGGATAGAAAATACCAATTTCGACAGTATTTTGGAAAAGAAGTGTACTCGTTTGATTACGACGCGAATAAACCAGAACAAAAATTATGGGAAGCCATGCTCTGTGCAGCTGGAGTTCCAGGCGATGAGATTTTTTATGTTGATGATAACGATTATTACGCACCACTTGCACAAAGGGATGGAGTTCACATGCATGTGTATAAAAAAGGAGGGATCCGGGAATTAAAAGATGCTATAAGAAATGCTGGCGTGACCTTTTAATGTTGAGTTATTTAATATATTTCAAAAATTCTTCCCGGTTCATCTGCAGATCATGTTTAACAATTTTATTCAAGAGTCCACGATCAACGTCTTCTGCGGGGTGGTTGGGAAGAGTAGTTGTTCTTCCATCAACATGCTCAAAGAACATATGACTCCCCTTTTGCCTCTTAAAAACAAATCCCAATTTTTGAAGAATTTTTGCCAGATCTTTAGCTTTCATCAAAGGCAATTACGAAGACATCTATCTTGCCTCGACTTCAATCTGCTGTAAACTTAAGAATCTTGTTTTGACATCAGGGGTACCCTTCACTTCGAGATAGAGGGAAATTGCCTCCTTTGTTCTCTCAAGCAGTTCATCGTACGTTTTTGCTTGGGTATGGCAACCAGGAAGTTCAACAACGTCAGATATGAGGTAGCCATCTTCTCCTTGTTCAACAATAACCGTAAAAGTTTGCGTCATTTTGATCACTTCGTGAAGATGGTTTAACCACTATAAATAACTTTTGGAGATATGTCCCCATGCGTGAAAAAAAGAATGGCTCCTTGACAAAGGATTGTTGTTGGGGGGTGGTTGAAAGAAAGAACAAAGCCAAGGAGCCATGAATGTGATAAGTAACCTTGCCTCTTCCTCACCTCATTTTTGCTTATGTGATTGGGATATTTGCAAACAGAGTCTCAACAGAGTCTTTGTTCAGAACCCCTGCTTCTTGCTGAGTTCGTGCATCCACATCACTCCCACTTTTTGGAGTGTTTTGTTGAATCCGTCGGAAAGTTTGTAGCGTTTCTTGTATAGATCGTAGCCAATCAACCCCATCGCTTTCATGGGTGTCAGGATGCGATCGTAAAACTGCCGTTTATTATACGAAATTTTTGTTTGAATTTTTCGTTTTACAGGGCCGTGGACTTCTTCGGTTTCCACAACCGTTCCTTCATGAAGCTTGGTAGCAAATAATGACATCTCAGTCTTGCCCATTTCTCCGCCGTGTGCCTTAAATTCTTCAAACAGCAATCGACCGACCTGGACTTGTTGTTCGGTAGCAAAGACGACCTCAAAAATGTCATTGGGAAGGTTGTATTGATCAAACAGCATTACCAAGCTACCACCATTATACCCGTTTGATACCCTAATAGCATAACTAGTATATAAATATTGTTATTTTTTGTATCTTTTTAGCGTCCAGTATGGGAAAGAGGTACATTCAATGATGAAAGCAAAAACTATTTAGAGAGATAAACGAAAAGAGGAACCATGTTAAACATCGACAAAAAAGTTCTGATAAAGGAAGGAATTACAGGAATACTCTGCGGAATCCTACTCGGATTTGGAGGCCTGATTCTCGGAGCATCAATCGGCGGAAATGTAGACTGGATCCCTTACTTTCGAGGTGCAGCAGCAGGATATGAAGCAGGTGGTGTCTTGGGAGCTTTGATCGGAATCTCTCTCGGAAGTCTTCTAGGTGTATGGATTATTGCAATGATCCTCAAAACAAAAGGAAGCTGGAAAGGAGCGGTGCTCGGCTTGATTGCAGGAGGAGTACTCAACTTTATCCTTTATGATTATAATATGCCCGGATTTTTTCTGATCCTCATGGTAGGTTTACCGACGCTTTTTACGATCGTCGGGTATCATCTCTTGTTTCAAGAATGAGAGGGACGTGATACCGTTTTAGAAAACAACAAACTTTAAAAACGAGTTCTCAACCTCCCCGCATCATGGCCGAAAAAGAACAAGAAGAACATGCAGATGAAATGGAAGGCGTCTATTCTGAGAAGTCTCGAGAAGAACTTCTTGAAGACGATGAAATTAAGGACTGGGAAGAAGGTTTTATGGAAGGAGCTGACATGGACGGCCAGCTTGGAAAATGCGCAAATTGCGGCGATATTCTCAATGAACAATGCGACGAAAAAGAATTTGATGGAAAAGTGATCCGCTTCTGCTGCGCAACGTGCCTTGAAAACTATGAGTCAAAGCACGAAGAGGCATGAAGATCGACCAGGTTCTCAAAGAACTCGAAGCCACACAACAGCAATTCTGGAATATCAGTCCTGAAGCAGGAAAATTCTTGTATGATCTTGTGAAAAAGTGTAAATCACTGCAGATTCTTGAAATTGGAAGTTCAAATGGGTATTCTACACTCTGGCTAGCAAAGGCGGTGCTTGAAAACAAACAAGGATGCATCATTACGATTGAACAGGATATCCAACGAGCAGCACTTGCGCATCAGAATTTTGAAAAGACAGGAGTGCAAAGGTTTATTGATCTCAAAATAGGGGATGCAAAACAAATACTGATGCATCTTGACCAGGAATTTGATTTTATATTTATTGACGCAAGAAAAAGTGAATATTTGGAATACCTCAAATTGATTGAGAAAAATATAAAGAAGTGGGGAATCGTTGTTGCGGATAATATTTTATACCCCTATCCTCAGAAAGTAAGAAATTATGTTGAATACATGAGAACTTCGGGAGTGTTTACGAGTCGGCTTGAGAACGTGGGAAGCGGGATGGAAGTGAGTATTAAGAAGTAGGAGATAAAGATTGTGGAGAGGCTTGTTCTGGAAGAGGATGGACATTGCGGTGAAAATAGACCTTAAAATTGACTTCGGCAGGACTGAATGGATACCCATTACGAGCATAATGCGGACCCGAGACATCGATACTGCCCAGTTGCCAACTGAACTTAACAAAACTCACACACATTCTTGCGCTTGTTGATAATCTTCTTGACCTTTGCTTTCTTTTTCTTTCCTGCCATCGCAACACCTCTTTTTTTCGCTCTGCTTTACATCCACAATTACGTCCACGAAATCTCTGCATCTTTCAGCGTGTCAATCGGGTAAAATTCCTGTTTCACGACATCAAGATCGGTTTGTTGATCAGCAAATTTTGCACGAACCGAGACGATCAGCGTCTTTTTTCGGTTTAATTCGTGAAAGCGGATACTCGTGGGAACATACTTGTTAATTTTATAGCCGGGTTTCAGGGGCGGAAGCTCAATTTCCTGTTCAATAACAGTGGGAGAACCTTGCCCCATAATTCCCTTGTCAAACAAGATCGTAACAACCGGGCGTATTTCAAAGGAGCCAACATTACGAAGCGTAAAATTCAGGCGATTGAAGATTCCTTTATCATTGCTCGTTCTTCGTAAATCAATATGTTCAATCGTCAAATAATCTTGAGGTTCTCCTTGCTGAATGCGTGCAATGCCTTCAGTAGGCTGAGGTTGCGAAGGAGATCGTGGTTGTTGCGCAGCAATTGCAGATTCAATAGGAACTGCAGGCGGCTGAGGAGGGAGTGGGTTGTAGGTGG
>Ga0209211_10007889_pt1 | contig 14787 bp, 8 predicted proteins | sample RifGroA2_FD_183992 | JGI IMG/M metagenome (GOLD analysis project Ga0209211, IMG submission 183992) | Groundwater microbial communities from Rifle, Colorado, USA - Groundwater A2 (SPAdes) (version 2) | ecosystem: Environmental > Aquatic > Deep subsurface > Groundwater | place: Rifle, Colorado... | reverse complement strand
GCGACGGGAAAATCCACTGAATTCCAAGTGTCACCATTGTCGGACGTGCGGACCATGCCTCCACCATAGGTTCCGGCGAAGAGACTTGCCTCGACACTAGCGAAAGAGAAGATCATTGAACTTGTCAGCCCAGAATTGACCGGCGTCCAGTTTGTTCCATCATTCGATGATCGAAATACACCCCCACCCCACATACCCGCAAACAATATTGAATCATGGACCACCAATTCATGGACCTGCATCGATGTCAGTCCCGAATTTGACTCAGCCCAATGGGCACCGTCGTCCGTGGACTGATACACCCCTGCATCTACTGTTCCCACAAAAAGAGACGTACCTTGTGCGACTATTGTCTCAATGAAATTCGTCGTCAATCCTGAACTTGCGGCCGTCCAGCTACCGCCGCTATCGCTGGAAACAAATACGTTACCCAAATTCGAAGCCGCAAATATTTTCGGCCCGAGAACAGCAAACGACATAATATCATCGTTTTCGGGCAGTCCTGAATTCGCAGTTTCCCAGGTCATTCCATGATCGTCCGAGCGATAGACGCAGCGCTGGGGATAGTTGATGCCGAGGACAGCTGCATAGATATAGATTCCATTCGATCCGAGCGCAGTTATGGTAGGATTGTTCAATCCGGAATTCGCCGGGCTCCAGCTCAAGCCCGAGTTGGTGGAGCGAAAAATACCCGCATTTGTCCCAATGAAAACGTCAGATTCGTGGACAACAATATGGTGGATGAATCCACCCTGAAGACCTGTCATCTGAACCCATTGCCCCAAGGAACTAGATGGCACCAGAGGGAAAAGGATTGCCAGGTAAAGGAAACAGAAGCCTTTCTTCATGAGGACCTCCTTGTATTATCGAGTGACTGTTTTGGTTACTTCACAACGATCAACCGCTTGGTTTAAGAAAAGGAGCGGACAGAATTACACGCCGCTTGGAAATCCCGTTGCATCCCAAGTGACCTCATGGCTTCCCAGCCTCAGCTCTTCATTCACTCACCGTCATTCCGATATTTGCACCGATAAGAAACTCACTTTGCAGTGACTTATTTGATCCGTTTAACTGGCTCGTCCAGGCTGTCCGGATTTCACCTCCGATGGTGGTACGGAGGATCATGCCGTAAGCCCCCACCGCCGTAGCCGTGCTTGCGCCGACGAAGAATATGTCATTAAGCGTCGCTCCCCCTGATTGTGTAGTCCAGCTTGTCCCATTGTTGGTGGAAACATACAATCCATAAGCAGTTGCGCCAAATATCTTAGTCCCGTTCACAGCGAGGACATTTACAAAGTTAACATCTTCCCCCCGAACACTTGTACCATTCAGCTCTAAGTTTTTGTCGAGGCAAAAACATAGACCAAAGAAAAAAGTGGTGAGTGATAAGGATTTCATGTCGACCTTCCTCTGACACTGGCAATCCCCGGATCTCTTAATACGCAAGACACATCTCAATATGATTGCTTGAGCCTAACACCCGACTGTCTTGGTCAAGGATTGAATTACCAAGCAGAGTGAACCGCGCACAGGCAGAGAAAGCAGTGTCGGTGCATCAACAAAGCAGTCTTTTTTAGAAGATTCTTCATGTTGTGCTTTTTCTGCGGCTCTTTCATCGAATGAGAAGCAGTTTCCTTGTTTGAATAATGCCATCAGTTTGATCTTTCGATTCTCGGATTACTTTCCTTATCCAAAGCAAAGACTGCCGACGTTATTCCGCCAAGCTCATAGAGTTCTGAATTAGTCATCGGTTCAAGTTTTCGTGAAGCTTCGGCGAGCTGCCAGTGAACAGCACACACACAACTCGGTGAGAGCGGCTGGGGACAGGCATCGACCTTCGTTTGAGCGAGGTTACCGGTTTGCGTTATGAAGTCGCTGATCGTTTTCATAGAGTCCTTATCAAAGCGATACCATTCTGTCTGATCGAGGATGTCGTCGCCATCGGTTGAATCGTAGTAGGTTCGTTCAAGATGTCCATGACCGCAATCTCCACAGACGGCAATGATGCTATGCTCGTATTCATTGAGCGGCCGCCTGAGGCTCCGCGAGCCACAGCTGAGGCACGTTTGCTGGCGTAGGTTCTCAAGGAGATATTCCCCCGCATGTGGTTCATTCGACGGCACCTGATCAGTTCCAACCTGTGACAACAATCTACCTACGGGGGCGAAACGGTGGGTAGCGCCTGTGTAACAAAAGCTGTGGTTCTTGTAACGTTTTGGGGTGTTATATGGTGATGATGGAAGGTCTGGGAAGGAAATCGATGAAAGGGGGGTCTACTGTTTACCCTGCCCCTTGTTCTGCTGAAAATCAGACGGCGAGAGGCCAAACTGCTTGCGGAAGGCGGCGGCAAAATGAGACGGGTCGTCGTATCCGACCTGGAAGGCTATTTCGGCAATCGTAGCAGCGTTATGTCGAAGGAGTTGGCTTGCTCTCTCGAGCTTAAGGATACGAACAAACTCCCCGGGTGAATGATCTGTCAAGGCTTTCATTTTCCTATGCAGCTGCATCCGGCTCAAGAACATTTCCTTTGCGAAAAACTCTGCAGAGAAAATCGGCTCCGCCATATGAGCTTCCACCACCTCTCGTGCCCTTTTGAGGAACCGGTCATCCGCCGAGGAAATCGATCCTTCCCTCACCTTGAATATTCCATCTTTCGCAAATCGCTCACGAAGTTTCCTACGTTGTTCAATCAGGTTCTTTACACGAACTGAAAGCTCGTGCGTATCAAAGGGTTTCGTAATGTAGTCGTCCGCACCGGTCTCAAGTCCCTCGATCTTATGAGTGGTGTCGGCCTTCGCCGTGAGAAGGATGATGGGAACATGGCTTGTTCGTTCATCGGTTTTGAGTCTGGAGCAAAGGACAAACCCGTCCATCCTTGGCATCATCACATCACTGATGATGAGGTCGGGGATGATTTCAATGGCTTTTTGAATTCCCTCTTCGCCGTTGGCGGCCTCGAAGACCCGGTAGCGGGTGTTCAGGCTTGTATGCACGTACTTCCGCATGTCTGCATTGTCTTCAATGATTAGCACGAGGGGGGACTCGCCAGCGATTCCTCCCTCCTCATCTACGGCCTCTTCCTCATGATGTCCAGCGACATTCAACATCAGTTCCGCCGTGTGTTCATTCTTCTCATGCGCCTCAACAATTTCATCCAAACCAAGATGCTCTTTTCCCATCGGCAATCGAACCGTGAACGTGGCTCCCTTGCCAACGTCACTTTTCACACTGATAACTCCCCTGTGCAGTTCAACGAGCTCTTTTGTCAAAGCAAGCCCAATACCCGTTCCTTCATGTTCACGTGTCTGTGAAGCGTCGACCTGATAGAATCGATCAAAGATCCTCTCGAGCTCTGTCACCGGGATGCCAATACCTGTGTCAGAGACCGAGATCTCCGCAAACTGTCGATTATCGATCGGCAATTGTCGAGAATCAACATTCACTTGCCCATGGGGAGGAGTGAACTTGAATGCATTCGACAGGAGGTTGACAATGATTTTCTCCAGCGCTTCGATGTCGAACCAGCCGATAAGAGGCTCGTCCAAGCCCTTAATCTTGAATTCGATTCGTTTCTGCTTCGCCGACGATTCAAAGGCAGCCGAGACTCCTTTTACGATATTCCTAAGATCCAGTTCCTGTGCACGCAATTTCATCCCCCCCGATTCAATCTTCGCAATATCAAGCAATTGATTCACCAACCTCAGCAATCGCTGACTGTTTCTCAGGATGATTTCATACTGCTCGCTGGGGTCCTCCTTGTACTCTCCTGATTTCAGTTGTTTCACAGGCCCCTCAATCAGCGTCAAGGGAGTGCGGAACTCATGAGAGATGTTGGCAAAAAAGCGTGACTTCAGCTGGTCGATTTCTTTCAATTTCTCCGCCTGCACATGCTCAAGCTCCAGGCGATGCTTCAGATTCTGACGATTCTTCTCGTAACGTCGAAGATAAAAAAGCAACGCAGATGCACCAATTACATAGCCCATGTATGCCCACATCGTCCGCCACCACGGCGGGGTAATAGTGATGGCGAGTGTGGAGCCTTGGTCATTCCACACACCGTGGCTATCTGCTCCCCGAATTCGAAAGACATAGTTTCCCGGGGGGACATTTGTGTATTCTGCCCGCGTGCGAGATCCACGTTGTATCCAATGATCATCAAAGCCTTCAAGATAGTACTCATAACGATTCTGCTTTGGAAACGTGAAGTCCAAGAGCGCAAAACCGATTGTAAAGTAATTCTGCTCGTGAGAGAGAACGATGCCGTTGATGCCTGATAGGTCTTCTCCAGGGAAGTAAGGTGTTTGAAACACTTTCATTCCTGTAAAGGTGATTCTTGCAGGTTGGCTGTCGATTGTAACCCGCTCGGGGAGGAAGGAATTGAAACCTGTTAACGTACCAAAGAACAGCCTTCCCGTGCGATCCTTGAACATTGAGTTAATGGACATCTGGTTGTTTGCCAGACCATGAGGTGCGAAGAAGTGCCGAAATGTTGGCCCGCTCGGATCGTACCGTGACAATCCGTTCTGCGTTCCTACCCAGAGAATCCCTCCATCATCGACAAGAAGACTGGCAATACGGTTGTCACAGAGGCCGTTCTCCGCTGTGATTGAGGTTGTTGATCCGTTCTCTCTATCAACTCTATTGACACCACCGCCGAGGGTTCCAATCCATATTGTACCATCGAGACCTTCAACAATTGACGTGACAAAATTGTTTGTTAGCGCGCTGGCCATCCCTTCCACTTGCTCATAGCGACTAAACTTCCCTTTGAGCTCATCATACAATCCAGCACCTCCTCCCGCTGTGCCAATCCAGAGCCGATTCTTTGAATCCACGAACAACGTACTGACGTGGTTGTGAGGCAGGGATCCCGGATCTTCGGGATCATTGAAAAACCAGGTCGGAGGTGAATTCCTCTCCCCAATCCTGGTAAGTCCATGATGCGTTCCAATCCAAACCCGGTTGTTATGGTCAACGACAATTGCATTCACTCCGTTGCTAGAAGATCTGTGGGTTTGATTCAATGGATGACCGAATGACAGGTCCGTTGTCATCAGACCGTTGGTCGTGCCAATCCAAACAGTTTTGCTTGAATCCTCTGCCAAGGCCCTCACCGCTTTGTCAAGCAATGAGAAGGGAGTCTTTGTTCTTTCTGTGATATGATGCATCAAGCTTCGATTCTTGGTAAAAACGAACAGCCCGTCGTCAAACGTGCCTATCCAAAGGCGATCTTGAGAGTCGAGAAGGAGCCCGTTGACTTCACGGATCTGTTGCGCAACATTGTCCTCATGAAATTCTTTCTGCCGTAAGTTGAACATATTGACGCCTCCCCCCATTGTTCCAACCCAGATATTTCCCTGAGAGTCCTGTGTAATAGAAAACGCCATTGGATGATTGAGTCCTTTGCGACCGGATCCGACCGGTTTTATGTTGAGAAATGACGAGTCTTGCGGATTGAAACAATAGACACCTTCGTTGTCATCACCAAGCCAGAGAACACCATCACGATCGACAAAGATGCACCGTATCATGTGCTTCACCGGGGGAAGCCGATAATATCGCGCTGAGCCTGTCAAGACCTCGAATCTGACAAGAACCCCCTCCTGGGTTGCCAACCAGATGTAGCCGCGAGGATCAGGAGCCATCCAGACGTAACTCCGACTGGTAATATGAATGTTTGGTTCCAAAACGAATACATCAGAGGCATTGTCGTACCGATAGACTCGACTAAGGTTGCCAGACGTTGTTATCCACACGTTTCCAAAGCTGTCAACGCATAAGTCCAACACTTCGGCAATATCGAATTCGGGCTTCCCTTGAGCAGCTGTCCCGTGGAAGTAGTATCTCACAGCATTTGTTTCAGGCTGAAGCTTGATGAGATTTGTCGATTTCGTTAAGAGCCAGAGATTTCCAGCGCTGTCCTCACGGGTCTTCCATATGTCACCCTCAGGAAGAACCCCCGGAGGTTTCTTGCCGTACCGTATGAAGGTATTTGTTTGAGGGAGGTAACGATTGAGGCCATCGGGAGTCGAAATCCACAATCTGCCTCTCCGGTCTTGAAAGACGTCGTGTACATAACTCATCGACAAAGATGTGGAATCGGAAGGAATTGTGCCAAACCGGATGAACTCGACACCATCAAACCTGTCTAACCCCGCGTTCGTCCCAAACCAAAGAAAACCATCCTTATCGGCAAAGACACAAAAAACAGAATTCGAAGAGAGTCCATCTTCATTTGTGATGTATTGAACAGTAGGCAAAAACTCCGGCTTCTGAGCAAACAAGAAGGCGGAATGAACGATCAAGCAAAGGATGACAACGAGGCCCAGCTGTGAATAATGATTCAGAAGAGTTGGATCTGGCTCTCCATGTGGATGAAGTCGTGCCGCAAAGCCCCCCAAAGCGGCACCATTTGACGAAACATGAGAGCGAAGAGAGGATAGCAAGTCAACGCGGATGGACGGGGATGGTACTATGGCTCGTTTGAGTCGCAGCATGGGATGCACTTCAAAATCAAACCAGGGAATCAAAAATGGGAGAGGCTCCAGGCCCGGCGAGAGCGAAACAGCAGCGGACAACTGAGGAACAAAAAAGGGAGTCTGGTCCCCCCCGGCGTACAATGTGTGGAGAAAAGTAGAAAATCGGAAAATCAGAGTCAACAAGCCAGGGTAGTGGGCCAGTTTGATGTAATCTTCAACGCGAAGGCGCAGAGAAACGCAGAGGAATTTGCGTGATTCTGCTGTTCTCCGCGAACCCCTCACTGCGTGCCGACCATTCCGCTATATTGAAATGGTGAATGAATCACTTCGGTCTACGACTCCCTACGGGTCTTCGACCCGATAGGGTCGTAGACTTACGAGTCGAAGACTCGTAGAGCAGGCAGGTCTGCGTCCTCCACGCCTGCCTCAAAGATCTTATTGAGGCGGGCAGGCGCGACTCTGCGTTGTAGTCTAGTATTGAAACTGGCCCACTACCCGAGCCAGAATTGCCCGTTCTCTGGCGAAGATTCGCTCACCGACAAACCGGCTCATCCCGATCAAGTCTGATCAGAAGCCCTCATTGAATGTTCGTACCCCCCCCGAAATCGGCCATTGGGGGGAATGAATCGGCAGGTCAAGAGGATGAAGAAGAACAATGCGGTTGTTTCTTGAGGCTTCTGCTAAAGGCACAGAAGCCTCCTGTTCGGACAACGGTGTCAATCCACCTCAATCTTCACAGCCTTCAGATGCCATATCTTCTCCGCATAGTCACGGATGGACCTGTCGGATGAGAATCTCCCCATCCTCGCCACGTTCAGGATCGACATCCGAACCCACCGCTCCTGATCTCGATAGGCCCTCTCCACTTCCTCCTGACACTTGATGTACGATTCGTAATCTGCCATGAGCATATACTCATCGTGGTGAATGAGCGAATCCACAATCGGCTTGAACATCTCTGTGTCGCTGTTCGAGAACCGTCCGTACGTGAGCGAATCGAGAACATACTGAAGCTCGAGATTCGACTCAATGTATTGACGGGGATTGTATCCTTTTGCCCTGAACTCCTTCACCTGGTCCGCGGTTAATCCAAAGAGGAAGAAATTCTCTTCACCCACAGCCTGACGGATTTCAATGTTCGCCCCGTCGAGCGTACCGATCGTCAGGGCTCCGTTCATCGAGAACTTCATGTTCCCGGTCCCGGAGGCCTCTTTTCCCGCAGTGGAAATCTGCTCGGAAAGATCGGCTGCAGGATAAACGGTTTGAGCGTTCTTCACATTGAAATCAGGGAAGAAGACCACCTTGAGCCTCCCCGCAACGTCCGGGTCGTTGTTGATCACATCCGCGAGAGCGTTGACCAGCTTGATGATCAGCTTTGCCATGAAATACCCGGGGGCCGCCTTGCCGCCGAACACGACGGTGCGCGGGACAACGTCCAGGTTCGGATTCTTCTTGATCCTCTGATACAACGTGATCACGTGCAGGGCATTCAGGTGTTGCCGCTTATACTCATGGATGCGTTTTACCTGAATATCAAAGAGGGAATGCGGGTCCACGACAACGCCGGTTCGCTCTTTGATGAGGGCGGCAAGCTTGACCTTGTTCTGGAACTTGATCTCCTGCCACTGCCTCCTGAATTCCCTCTCTTCTGTATACTTCTCGAGCTTCGGAAAATGACCCTCCATGTCGCGAATCCATCCCTGGCCGATCTTGTCCGATATCAATTCCGTGAGTTTCGGATTACTGAGAACAACCCAGCGCCGGGCCGTCACGCCGTTGGTCACGTTGAAGAACTTCTTGGGAAACAGTTCCGCGAAATCGTGGAGCACGTCTCGTTTCAGCAACTCCGTGTGGAGTTCGGCGACGCCGTTGATCGCGTGGCTCCCCACACAAGCGAGGTTTGCCATCCTGACATATTTCGTTCCTGCTTCGTCAATGAGAGAAAGCCTTGAAATGCGTGCATCGTCCGGATGGTGCTTTACCCTCATCTCATCCAGAAACCTCTTGTTGATCTCAAAGATTATTTCCAGATGCCGAGGAAGGAGACTCGCAAACAGTGGAATCGGCCATTTTTCCAGGGCTTCGGGGAGAAGCGTGTGGTTGGTGTACGAAAACGTGTTCTGCGTGATCTCCCACGCCTGTTCCCATTCGATCGAGTGTTCGTCCACAAGAAGCCGCATCAATTCAGCGACGGCGATGGCAGGATGGGTGTCGTTCAACTGAATGGCGTATTTCTCGTGGAAGTTCTTGATGTCGTTCCCCCTGTTGCGGTGCACACGAATCATGTCCTGCAGTGAGCAGGAGACAAAAAAATATTGTTGTTCGAGCCGAAGGAGTTTCCCCTGGAATGACTCGTCGTTCGGATAGAGCACTTTCGAGATGTTTTCAGACGATACTTTGTCCGCAACGGCCCTGTAGTAGTCGCCCGCGTTGAATGCATGAAAATCGAACGACTCCGTTGCTTCCGATTTCCACAGCCGGAGGAGATTCACCGTGTTCACCTTGTAGCCGGGGACCGCGATGTCGCAGGCGACTCCGCTCACGACGCGCTGCGGGAGCCATTGAACCTCGTACTGCCCCTGTGAATTCACCTCATGCCGGGTGCGCCCTCCGAATTTCACCGGAAAGCAGATCTCCGGCCTTGGAACCTCCCACGGGTTACCCAGCCGGAGCCATTTGTCGGTAAGCTCAACCTGCCAGCCGTCGCGTATTTGCTGATCGAAGATCCCAAATTCGTATCGGATGCCGTAGCCAACCCCCAGCACTTCCAGTGTTGCCAGCGATTCGAGAAAACATGCCGCCAATCGTCCAAGCCCTCCGTTGCCCAGGCCCGGCTCCTCCTCCTGCTGAAGCAGATCCCCCAGATCCTGTCCAAGCCGCGACACGGCCTCCTTGACTTCGTTGAAAATCCCAAGACTGATGAGATTACTTCCAAGCTGGGGACCGATGAGAAATTCCGCGGAGAGGTAGCTTACGGATTTGTCCTTGTTGCCCATGTATGTCTCAATGGTGCTCATCCACCTGTGGAGAATCCTGTCGCGGACTGTGTAGGCAAGAGCCATATACCAGTCATTGCGGGTTGCGGTGCGAGGGACACGACCCTGAATAAGAAAGAGATTATCCATGATGGCACGCTCAATGCCCGGCGCGCTCAGATCCGTACGAACTTTTACCGAATTGGTACCTTTGGTTGTCGTGGCGGGCGATTGAGAATTGACTTTTTCCATCTTGACCTCCCAATGAGGTGTTCCAATCGGGACCTTGATCGAAACAACTAACTGAAACTACTTCAGGCCGGATTGAATAGCAAGGGGTATTGGCCGTGGTCAAGAACTATTCCTGATTAGAATGATCCGTGCGCCCTCGCTGCAAAAAGAAAGGCCTCCGACAGTGTCGGAGGCCCTGAGAGTGCCTGCGGGAGCATGCCATTACTTGGTTGGAGAAACCCAGGCTTTGTGGAATTTGAGCTGAGAATCGTCGGCGGCAAAGGCAATATGAAGATACGCGGTCGCGCTGATTCCCTCGATACGATAAGCGCTCGACAACGTTGCATTGCCAAATTGGTTGAGCTCGATTCTCTCTTCCGATTTTCCGGTCGCGCTGTATGACTCTCCGCCGACGGCCTCGCTGGGTACGATCACTTCGGCTGCGGTTTCAAGCCCGACATCATAGATGCTCGTAGCGCCCTTGCCCAGAACGACCGGCCTTAGTGTGTAGAGGACGCTCCCCTTCACCTCGGCATTCGCCGGGAAGTCCGCCACCCCGGCATTCTTGATGCTGCCTTCGAACTCGAGCAACTTCGCTCCCGGGAACTTTCCGACATGGATCGGATTCACCGATTGCTCCTCGCAACCAAGCATGAAAAGACCGGCTGCCAGCAAGAAAGCAAATGAGAAGTGTTTCATAGAATTACCCTCCTTTGCAGGATGAGTGAGTGAGTGAGTGAGTGAGTTGACGCATGAATTACTGATACACCTTTCTCCATTGATCAATCCGCAATGCTGGCGGCGGCAATCCAAATCCGCTGGGACTGTCCCGGCGTGAGCATCCTTTTCTTTTCCGCCACCGTTCGGTTCCAGTAAGAAGAAGACTCTCTTTCATTCTGCAGATCAGTGCGAAGTTGTTCGATGTTCTGGTACCGGGCCGCGGGCCCCTTCTCCAGACACTTCATGACGATTCGTTCAAGCTCTATCGGAACATCGGGACGAAGGGTAGAGAGCGCGGGGGGATCTCCATTGAGAATGAGATATACCGTCGCGTCCCGATACTTGCTGGCGAATGGCAGTCTTCCGCTCAGCATTTCATAGAGAATCACGCCAAGCGACCAGATGTCCGTTCTTTGATCCACCGGCTCGCCCCGCACCTGCTCTGGCGACATATAGGGGAGAGTCCCGCTTCCCGAATCCTCCGCCGGCTTTTCGTCACCTCTGCCAGAATGCGCAAGGCCAAAGTCGATGATCTTCACCATGCGCGAAGCCAGGGTCCTCTCCTCACACACAAAGACATTGCTGCTCTTGATATCGCGGTGAACGATTCCTCTGGCATGGATCGCACTCAGTCCGGTAGCAATCTGAATGGAGATCTCCAATGCCTCATCCAAAATCATCGGTCCCGACTTCAGTTTTTCGTAAAGCTCGGTCCCGTGGCAGTATGCCATGGCGATAAAAGGTTGTCCATCGTTCGTTTCGCCGATTTCGTAAATCGTGCAGATATTAGGATGGTCAATTGCCGAGGCGGCTTTTGCCTCTTGGAGAAATCGGGATTTCTCATGCGGCCGGCAATTGAGTGGGAGAAACTTGAGAGCCGCGTAGCGCTCGAGCCGAAGGTCCAGGGCCTTGTAGACCACCCCCATTCCTCCTTCGCCTGCCATCTCAAGAATCTTATAGTGGGAAATCGTTTGTCCGATCATTGGTCCGCTCGTCAGAATGTTGTCGTGATGACGCTGACTTCTGGACCAAAATACCATCGCGGGCAGGGCAAATGCGCCGGACGTTTATACGGTTTTGTCGGACATCAACCTGCGAAAACGGGCGTTTTTAGAAAGAATTGAAAAGGAAGTGAAATCTGGTAGGATTGGGAGAAGGGAAACTGAACAGATGAACAGGGGGAAATAAGGAGGAAGGGAGGAAAGAATGGAATAATGGAATGATGGATTGTTGGATTTGCCCTACTCCACTGTCTCAATACTCCCCGCCTTCGCTCAACAACAGCTCCGGCGGGCAAGCACTACTCCATTACTCCGATACTCAACTACTCTCAAGGAAACTTGCCGGGGATTTTCCTTTTCATCGCCTCTGCAACCGCTTCAGCGCGGGTACTGACATGGAGTTTCGCGTAGATGTTGTGGAGATGGAATCGGACCGTATGAGGGCTTATGAACAGTTTCTCCCCAATCGCCTTGTATGAATGACCCTCAATGAGCTCCTTCAGGACCTCTGCCTCCCGATCAGACAGGTCCGATGTGATGTCTTTCCATGGATCCTCCTTGAAATACCGGAGGACTTTTCGCGCCACCTCACCCGACATGGGAGCCCCTCCATCCTCCACCTCCCGAATGGCCTCGATGAGGCCCTCGGGAGGAGTTTTTTTCAGGAGGTATCCAACAGCACCGGCGCGAAGCGATTCGAAGATCTTTTCGTCATCGCTGTACACGGTCAGCATGAGAATCTGGATCGACGGATGAGTCTTTTTGATTTGTCGCGTGCATTCGATCCCGCTCATGTCGGGAAGGCCGATATCCATAAGGATGACGTCCGGCGCGTCGTTCTCGACATTTTTCAACGCGTCTTTACATGTCGAGTACGCTGCAACGCACTTGAAGCCTTCGGTCTTGTCGATGATCCACCGAAGGCCGGCGGAGATCTCCTCATCATCGTCGACGATGAGGACGCGCGTGACGAGTTGATCGCTTGGTGCCATTCAGATGCCTCTAAACTCGGTCATTTCCTTGGAGATTCTGGCGGCGCAGCGTAGTATATATCTACCTTTTTGAATGGACCCGACTTCTTGGAAATGTTGATGATCATCGCCTTATCCGGATCAGCCTGATCTGCATGGTACGTTCCGTCTGACCGCGCATACGAAAGGCGAATGACATGTCCTTTCTTGCCTCCTGTTGCATAGGCAAGGGAATCAAGAGCAACAAGACAAAGCGTATATGGTCCCTCCTTTAGCTGCTCAAATGCATATATCAATTCGTATGCGGATGAGGCCGAGTTGAAATACAACGTATCGATGGGGCAGGTGGGACATCCCATTTTTGGGGGAAAGCAGCAGATCGGCTCCGCTAGACTGTATTCCTCCTTCCCTTGGTATTCGGCGAAAACCGCCAAAGCGGTAATCGACTGACTGAAACGGGGAAAACCCTCCCAAGGGCTGCAGGGACGGATCAATACCTTGCCGCTTACAGCGCGAAAATCCTGCGCCGATGACTCAAAGCAGGCAAAGGAGACAAGATATATCACAGTAACCGCGGCAAATCTGAAAAGTCGCGTCATGGCGGCCTCCGTAAGTTGTGGATTAACGTTTCTGTCGCGATAATGACTTCGGGACACTACGTATCTCAAACCCAGCTCGTTCGGTGGGCACAGAGAATGCCACAACTGTTCCGCCGCCCACAACAGTCTGAATGCTCATGTTCCCCCTCAATAGTTCTATCCTTCTTTTCATATTTCGCAGTCCATTCCCTTGCGTTGCCGCTGCAGAATCGAATCCGTTTCCATTGTCCGCAATTGTCAAATCGATCGTCCCTCGGTTTCGCCGAATCTCCACCGATGCTTTTGTACACTGTGAATGCCGGACAACATTGGCCATTGACTCCTTTGTGACTAAGAGAATATTATGTAGCATTTCCGGCTCCGCTTCCAGGCGCCGAATTTCCGCCGCTACGTAAAGGGAAAGCTCAATCCCGCGGGCCTCGCATACTTCGTTCATGTATTTCGTCGCTCGTTGGACGAAGCTCTCCATAGTGTCGTTCTTCGGATTAATGGACCAAACAACATCACTCATGGCATCATGAAGTTCCCTCGCTGACCGGCCAATCCGCGACAACACATCTTCGAAGTGAGCCATCTTATCCTGAATTGAAGAAACTCCGTTACTCCCCTGACCCGCCTTATGCGTCGCTTGCTGCACAATATCGGTCAGAAGAGCAATCCGCGTCAAACCGGAGCCTATTTCATCATGCAATTCAGCTGATATTTTTGACTTGAGCCGCTCACGTTCCAGAAGATTTTTGACACGTATCTTATGCAGCACAAGTAGTGCTACCACAACCAGGGCAAAGATTCCAAGCCGGAAGTACAGTGTCTCCCACCATGGCGGACTAATTACCACTGGCAATGAAACACCTGCCTCATTCCAGTATCCATCGCTATTTGCGCCTTTAACCCGCAGAACGTAGGATCCAGGCGGCAACCCCGAGTAGTTTATTTGCTGTGGTCCGTCCACATACATCCAGAAAGGATCCACGCCCTCCAGTCTGTAAGCCTGCCGATTTCGCTTGGGATTGACATAATCGAGCACGGCAATTGAGAATCCCAGAAAATTCTCACGATAGGAAAGTTCCAACCGGGTTGACGAAGCGGGATCGAACGAGTAGGGCTTTCCGGCAACGAGGAGCTCCGAGATGTGAACAGGAGGAAATCGGGTATTGTCATGAATGCTATCTGGGAAGAATCTCGTAAATCCTTCCAATCCGCCGACGAGGAATTCCCCGCCGAATCCTTTGGCAAAAGCCCCCATGACAGAGGCACTGTGAAAACCGTCTTCGGCAAAGTAGTTGGTTACCTTACCGGTGGTCGGATTGAACTTTGAGATCCACGGATACTCTGAGGTGATCCAGAGATAGCCGCTGCTATCTTCCCTGATATTCAAGAGCTGAGTGGAGAGGAAGCCAGCACCTACGGAGTAGTGTACAAATGTTTCTGAGCGTGGATCTAGGGCATTCAGCCCTTCACCCGTCGTAATCCACAAGATTCCCCCCTGGTCTTCGCATATGTCGTAGACTCGGTTGCTACTGAGAGATGAAACCTTCAAAGGATCGTGAAGATAGTGATTGAACGTACGCGCAATTCTATTCAGCCGATAGAGCCCTCCCCCTTCCGTGCCTATCCACAACATATTCTTTCTGTCAACAAAGAGCTTGGTAATGTTTGCTGTCCGAATCCCGCTCGAGTCATTGTCACTGAAAGCAAACTCGTAGTCTGTCCGGGATTTGGATTTGTTGAAGCCAAAGAGACCCTTTCTTGTCCCAATCCACAGAATTCCCGAGCTATCCTCCCCCATTACCGAAATGAAGTACGGATAC
>Ga0209211_10007884_pt1 | contig 14790 bp, 15 predicted proteins | sample RifGroA2_FD_183992 | JGI IMG/M metagenome (GOLD analysis project Ga0209211, IMG submission 183992) | Groundwater microbial communities from Rifle, Colorado, USA - Groundwater A2 (SPAdes) (version 2) | ecosystem: Environmental > Aquatic > Deep subsurface > Groundwater | place: Rifle, Colorado... | reverse complement strand
CACGCGCATAGAGCGCGATGAGTGCCATAAGCGCCGCGCGAATCGCCGTGGCCGAAGCGCCCGCGATGCCGACGAAGAGGATGAGCGCTGCCGCGCCAGCGGCGATGCTCGCGCCGCGCGGGATGCGCCTGCCGAAGGCCGACTCGACTCGCGCGAAAACAAAAATGAAGAATGCGATAACCCAGCTCGCGACTATCATCACGTTGTGGCCGGAGAGCACCACGACATGGATAAGCCCCGAGCGGGTGAACGCGTCTTTCAGTTCGTTCCCGAGGCCCGACTTCCCGCCGATGACTATGCCGTTCGCGAGCGAGGCATACGGCTCCGGCAGTGCGGCGTTCGTGCCGTCGGTGAATGCGTGTTTAAGCCGCGCGAGGAATGCCGGCACCAAATACCACGGCGCGGGTGATTCAACGCGGATATACGCGTAGTTCATAATGAACTGCACGTTGTCGCGCGCTAGATATTTGTCATACCTGAACATGCGGCCATTGTCATCGGCAAACGGCTCGGGAATAAGCAAAGTGCCGGAAACACTCACCCTGTCGCCCACAGCGACGTCTGTATTACGCGATGTGACGGCAAGAATGCTTGTAGACTCCCCTGCCCTCGTCACGCGAATCTGCATGCGCTGGTTCGTATCGCGCACATCTGGATCGCTCACCACAATGCCTTCATAAGTAACGCGATGCCGCAGGTCGCGCAGGAACGCGTCGGAGAGCGGCGTGTCAGCGAGCGAGGCGCGCATCATCCCAAGCGCGACGAACAAAAAGAATATCGCGCTCATCGTGTACACAAATCGCAGCTTCAAAAATCCCGCGGCGCTAAGAAGCGCGGCGAGCAACAGTACGAAAGCAATCGGCTCCCATCCGAAACTTGAAAGTGATCTCAAAAACACCCCGCCCGCAAACCCCCCAACAACAGCGATGAGAGTGCTCACAAGATTATTTTCACTTCTTTATAAAGTTCTGGAAGTTTCGCTACTTTCTTCTCCCTACGATTCACTTTAACAATAAAACCACGATCACTCGAAGATAAACCACTTATAGTTTGTCTGAAACTCTTTTCCGCTCTCGGGTATTTCTTACCGGCCTCCTTATGTTTCCAGCCATATTTCGGCAATAAAACTGCAGGAACGAAACGAATGGCGCGCGGGGAGGGTTCCGTATGCAATAGTGTGATAAGTGAAGCAGATCCTATGCGATGAGTTTTCAATTCCCATTCTGCTGCATTGGGAATAGGTAAATTATTTTCTTCAATTCCAAGTAGATCCTCTAGAGTATTGCCTACACCGCCGTGGTTACCATGGCGTCTATTTTTAATCCAACCCCGCGCTGTGATTTTCTTAAGTTCGGCAATGAGAGTTGTTTTCGTATAAATCTTCATATATTAATGGACCATTACTCTTGGCCGAAAACTAAAGCGCGTTTGTTTCTTGTTCTCTTTAATCCGGTTCTTCGCCGTATCGCAGTACTCAGGCGATATTTCTATACCGATATAATGTCTCCCAAGATTTTGTGCAGCAATTGCGGTCGTGCCGGAACCCATGAATGGATCGAGAATGATTTCTGCATCAGTTGAGTTAATAATTCTTTCAATTAATGCCACAGGGAAAGGGGCAGGATGTTCATTGTTCATTTCTTGTGTAAACTCCCACACATCGCCCAAAGCATTTGCACCTTTCGTTAGTTTGAAATCCTTTTTAGCGATGAGATATACAACCTCATACGTCGGCAAAAAATAACCAGCATTGAAGTTAATGCCGCCCTTTCGCTTCCAAATAATAATCTGACGAACGGGGAACCCCATAACAATATCTTGCCGGTCCTGTAACAAGCCGTCCTGCACTCGCCATTTGTGATTATAAAAAACAGCACCCGTATCTTTTGTTACGCGCATCATTTCGGTTAGACAATCTCGTTGCCATCTTGCGTATTCGTCATGCGGCATGCAGTCGTCATGATGTGTGTACCCTCTCTGGAGGGCTGCATTGGCCCATTTACCGCCACGGCCGTCTTTCATACCGTTTCCTGTGGAGTTCTTAAGGTTGTACGGCGGCGAAGTAACAATTAAATCGATGCTTTCATCCGGCATTTGTCTCAGTGTTTCAAGCACGTCGCCGCAGACGATTTTATCTACGAAATCTCTCGGGAATTTCATATGTAAAGTATAACAGGCCCCGTCAATTAATATAAAAGTACCTGTCTCCTTTCCTAGCAATTGTAATCAGTTGCTTTACTAGAGCTAGGGCCGCGCCAACAAGAGCGAATATCCCAATGAATAGAAAAATTATTACTCCAACACCAATTTTAAACTCCAAGTACGGCTCCATTAACATTTCCCAGGACACAATTGCATTTGGACCAACCAACGTGTTGGGAGGGGGATGAAATTCTTGATCTTGAAGTACGAATGTACAACCTTGGAATTCATTCAGATGTTGGATTGTATTCTCCACATCCTTCTGGATATTGTTTGTGTAAAGAATATCTGCAAGCTCTATTTGTCCACCGTTTTTCAAATAAATTTGTTTCAAAGACACACTGCAAAGCAGGTCGATTTTGCCAGATGAGAAAGTTTGTGAGGGATATGAAATTCTCACTTGCGATTCCGATCCTTTATCAACAATCTGCAAACTATAACTAGCAGGAAGTAATTTCAATAACGGAATCGCTTCTCGTACACGAGCCAAATTTTCTAATGCAGAAGGGAGTATTTTCCGCACTTCATCTTTCGATTGTTCGTTTCTCCGCGCATTACATTCCGAAATTGTAGGCAAGCTACAAGAGGTGTCAGATAAGGGAATTGCTTGGAGAGAAATAGAAACCAGGATTATGTAGGTGAAGATGAAAGAAACAAGTAGCCATATCCAAGCTAACTTAGGAAACGGCGACTCTTTTTCTTTTTTCATACACCCGCATTCTATCTCACAGCCACAAGGAGGATACTCATGCACCGCGGTCCATCGCGGCATTGGCGAGGGCGTCAGCATCGGAGTTTTCTTCGCGGAAGACGTGGGTGAAAGAAACTTTTCCGAATGCGTTGATAACATGGATGAGACGTGCATACTGTTCTTTCAATACTGGGTGCTTCACTTTATATTCTCCGCGCATCTGCTTCACGACGAGCTCGCTATCCATCTTTACTACCACTTCTGTTTTGCCGCGCTTCGCGGCAGGGACGATTTTTGTCAGTTCATGAAAGGCGAGGATGACCGCTTCATATTCAGCAAAATTATTGGTCTGGTGCCCGAGAAATTTAGAAACACTCTCCACCGAGTTCCCCAAGTGGTCGCGTATCATTGCGCCCGCGCCCGCGGGCCCCGGGTTCCCTCTCGACCCGCCGTCTGCGTGGATAGTAAAAAGAGACATGTCGCCTACTATACACCGCTCGCCAATTTAGCTCGAATTCAGGTTCATTCAAATGAAGCTTGAGGTGTTGTGACTTATGTGATTATATACGCCCATCCATGCCCTGTGGAGTGTGGATATAATCGGTGCTGTGCACCAAAAAGGAGCTCTTCATGAAAAACGAGTGTAGGTTAAGTATTGATCTTTACTACCCGGAAGACGTTGGCAACTGGTCGCTACGACCGACAGATGTCGACCAGGCTAATGCTATCGCTAACGGATGTCGGAGAACTCTGGAACGCCTCGGGAAGCTAAGCGTGCTGATGCAGGCCGTTCGCGTGACCTTCTCGACCTTTGGAAGCAATTCGGATAGTCTGCCCCCCGGACCGGTCTTTACTTTCTACTGGAAGGATCACCTCGGAAACAAACGCAGTCACGGTACTGACTACCGGTTTATGGGTTCCGGAGATCGCAAGGGCCATCCAATTCCGTCGGCCGACGACATAGCCGAGGAGCTCTGCGCAGATCATATGTCCCTCAAATCTGAGGTGCAGGAACACTTTGCCAACGTTAAACAGAGACTCGAGGGAGTGATCGCCGCCGCCGCCATTCGGGCAGGGTAATAAGACGAAATCGGAATATTCTAACTCCACCTGAAGCCCGCCTTCACGTGGGGTTTCTTGTTTTTATACCAAGCGGATATCCAAAAGTCTTAATCGTACCGGATTCCCACGGCTGAAGGTGTCGCGTTCGAGATGTGCGAGGAGGTTCACACGGCTACCCTTCTCGAGTGAGCTCGCGGTGCGCGCAACCGCACCTTTAACAAAAAATGTAACGGCATCGATGCTTTGATTTGATTCGTTAGAACTGATTTTTAATTTCAAATGTTCTTGTGCTTTTCCAAAATGTGAAATCTCTCTCGCGACAACTTCGCGGAGCAAGAACACTGGCTTAGGGTTGCCCTGTCCGAAGGGAGCGAGGCACTCCACTTTTTTTAAAAGATCATCGGTCGCTTCTTCGGGCGTGATGACGGCATCAGCGTGGAGCGCGAGATCATCAGCAATTGTTTTTCCGCTCTGCAGTTTCGCATGCGCGGCAATAAGCCGGTCTTCTAAGAAGAACACTTCCGTATCACGTACGGTGAAACCGCCCGCATTCGCGTGTCCGCCGAACTCAATGAATGTGTTCTCGGTCGCGCGCATGAGCTCGAGCGCGTGCACCGCGCCTCCGCTACGCACTGATCCTTTCAAGCTCATGTTCCCTTCTCTCCCCCAGAGAAATACCGGCCGCTCATATTCGTCTGCAATATTTCCGGCGACAAGACCAAGAAGCGATGGTCGCCACTCGGGGTCGCCGAGTGCGATGATGGACCGCAGTTCGCCGCGCTCCCGCAGACGGGAGCGCACCGCGCGTGTGACCGCGCCCGCCTGCGCCTTACGCTCGCGATTCGCCTTCTCTAGTTTCTTCGCGAGTGTGTCGGCCTCGCTTTCGTCGGCCGTCGTGAAGAGGAGGAAGGCGTCGCGCGCATCGCCGAGGCGGCTCGCGGCATTCACGCGTGGGGCGAGCATGAAGCCGATATCGTCTTCGGTGAGCGCGCGCTGGTCGGCGCGCATCCCGCGGAGCAGCTTCTGGAGGCCGAGACGCGGCGACTTGCGCAGTACCTTGAGCCCATACGCCGCGAGCACGCGATTCTCGCCCATAAGCGGGACCATGTCGGCGATAGTCGCGAGCCCGACCATATCCAAGAGCCATTTCTCCCAGCCGAGCGGTATCCGCTCGGCTGCCGGCCATAGCCTTGGCGAAGGCTGGCGCAAATCAGGTGCGATCGCTAAGGTCGCACACACTAATTTCCATGCGACGCCGGAGCCGCAAAGACTTTTATATGGGTAGGTCTCATTAGGGCGGGCATTCGGATTCAGAATTGCAAATGCATCCGGTAACTTTTCTCCGGGCCCTTCGACTCCGCTCAGGGCAGGCAGATGATGATCAGTGACGATGACTTCCGTGCCAAGTTCTTTTGCACGCGCGATGGGCTCGATGCCAGTGATGCCAGAATCAACCGTGACTATTAATTTCACTCCAGATTTTGCCAATTTTTCTATTCCCTCAACGTTCATCCCGTAGCCGTCGTTGTGGCGATGCGGGATGTAGTTTTCAAAATTCGCTCCCGTTTTTTTCAAGAAGTCGTGCAGTACGACTGCGCCCGGGATGCCGTCGCAGTCGTAGTCGCTCCAGACGGCGATCTTTTCTTTTGATTGGATCGCCGCGGCGAGTCTGTGAGCCGCCTTCTCCATGTCAGCCATCAAGAGCGGATCATGCAGATGTTCGTCATATGAAGGATTGAGAAATTTTTCGGCATCCTCTTTTGTTACAATGCCGCGCCGCGAAAGCAATGCGGCAGTGAGATCGTCGTAGCCCGCGAGTTCTTCGCGCAGAATATCAGTCAAAGGGTCATGAAGCGGGAACATGTGAGAGCTATTGTATACTCATACGATGGAAAACACTTCTACTCCCATCAGCGCCGGCTGTATTTTCTGCAAAATTGTCTCTGGAGAAATCCCCGCAACTAACATATACGAGGATGAAAACTTCCTCGCTTTCCTCGACATCCATCCGCATGCCCCGGGCCACGCGCAGGTCATACCGAAGAAGCACGTCCGCTGGGTCTGGGATGTAGAGAACGCGGGAGATTATTTTGAAGTGGTGCAGAAGATCGCCAAGGCGCAGCGGAAGGCCTTTGACACAGAATGGATCCTCTCAAAGATTATCGGCGACGAGGTGGAGCACGCGCATATCTGGGTCTTCCCGAACGAGGGGGTCAAAGGAGAGAAGAACGACCTGGCTGGCAACGCCGAAAAGATCCGCGCAAATCTTCATTGACACATAATCATACCGGAAGTAGTATAGTGGTATGAGTACTAAAACGACCATTACCATCAAGACTGATAAGAAGCTCCGCGATGCGGCCAAGTGCACTGCGGCAAAGCTCGGTATCCCGCTCACGACCGTGATGAACGCACAGCTCGCGCAGTTCGTTTCTGAAGGGCGCTTCGAGGTGTCGCTTACCCCTCGTCCCGAAAAGATCCGCGAATGGGAACGCATGAGTGAAGAGATGGACCGGCATCCAGAGCGGTCCAAGGCGTACGACAATGTTGAAGACCTTCTTGCCGGTCTAGACCTTGCATGAGCATCACCTATTCCTCCGGCTTCAAAAAACAGGTTCGCCGATTACCTCTAAGGATAAAACAAGCACTTGCTGAGCGGCTTCGCCTGTTTGCAGGGACTCCATTTCATCCGCTCCTCGATAATCATCCTCTGAAAGGAGGGCGCCGCGGGTACCGTAGTATCAACATCACGGGTGACTGGAGAGTCATTTATGAACCAATCGGTTCCGACATCGCGCGTCTTATCGAAGTCGGCACCCACCACGATCTGTACGGTACCTAACCGAGAGCGTCGATGCCGGGGAGCGTGCCCTTCGCGAGGAAGTCGAGCATCGCGCCGCCGCCGGTAGAGACGAAGGAGAAGTGCGGCAGGAGACCGAGATTCTCGATGGCGGCGACGGTGTCGCCGCCGCCCACTACCGAGCGGGCGCCTGAGCTGGCTGTGGCGCGCGCGAAGCTGTCGGTCGCGTCGCTGAAGCCGTCCTCATACTTCCCCAAAGGGCCGTTCCAGAGGATCGTTTTCGCTTTGTGCGCGAGATCAGCGAGGAGAGTGCTCGTCTTCGGGCCGTGGTCGAGAATAACGTCATCAGACTGTATTTCTCCAAAAGGAGCGGCGCGCGCCTCTGCGCGCGCGTTCAGCATACCCGCCAAGCGCGCCGGTATCACAAGCGAATCGATCGGCAGGACGAGCTTCTGATTAGCGAGGAGCTTCCGCAGAAAACTCCGGCCAGTCCCCGAGACAAACGATTTTCCCACTTCTCGACCGGACGCTTTGAGAAAATCGTTTGCGAGCGCGCCGCCGACGAAGACGTGGTCGTAGGTCGAGAGCAGGGCCGCGAGTACCCCCTCTTTCGTAGCGAACTTCGCGCCGCCGATGACCGCGAGCGCAGGGTGTGCAGGCGTAAGCGCCCTCGAGAGCTCCTCCACCTCCTCTTCGAGGAGGAGCCCGGCGTAGGAAGGGAGCAGTTTCGGGATGCCGACGAGGGAAGCGTGCATGCGGTGGCAGGTATCAAAAGAGTCTTGGACAAAGACGTCGGCGAGTGCGGCGAGCTCTTTCGCAAAGGCCGGAGCATTTTCCCGTTCGCCGCGGTCGCGGCGCAGATTCTCGAGGACGAGGATATGCCCGGGAGGAAGCGCCCGGACCGCGGCGCGCGCGCCCGGGCCGATTGTTTCGGGGAAGAACGAGACGTCCGGGACAAGGCCCTTTAATGTCTCCGCGACCGGCGCCAAGGTCTCGGTCCCCTGTTCGCCGATGTGGCTTATAAGCACAACGCGCGCGCCGCGTTCGGTGAGGTAGCGGATAGTTGGTATCGCGCGCCGCAGGCGATAGGTGTCGGCGACGCGCCCACTTGCGAGCGGGACGTTCAGCGGTGCGCGCACGAGCATCGGTATATGCGCATAGAGGCCGATGTCGCGGATCGTGCGCATGAAGTCAGGGGAGCTGCTTCACCAGGAGCGAGAAGAGATGCAGGTCGACCGAGGCATGCCCGATGAGAAAGCCATCGACACTCGAGCTCACCGCAAGCGCGCGGATATTGTCCGGCTCGACGGAGCCGCCGTAGAGCACGTGTGCGCGGGCTGCACTCTTCCCCGGCAGAAGCTCCGCGAGCACTTTACGGATATAGAGGATCATTTCGGTAAGGCCATTCAGCCCGATAGCGGCATCGGCAGTTTTTCCGATCGCCCATAGAGGTTCATAGGCGATGATGACCTGGGTGCGTTCCTTAGGGGAGAGAGGAGAAAGCGCGGCCGTAAGCTCTTCGCGCACCAGGGCGAGATACCGGCCTTCGCCGTCATGTTCCGTTTCGCCCACGCAGAGGATCGGGATAAGCCCGTGTGCAAGCGCGTGTGCGAGTTTCTCCGCGACGATTGGGTCGGTGTCCCCTGCACTGCGCCGTTCCGAGTGGCCGATGATCGCATAGGTCGCGCCAGCCGCCGCATATGCCTGCGCGGTTATTTCACCCGTTTCCGCGCCGCCGGTCGTACGCGAGACGTCTTGCGCGGCAAAGGCGATCGGCGATCTGTTTCTCGCCGCAAGCGCGCCGAGAAGAGGCGCGGGCGGCGCGAGTACGATCCGTACCTTTGCCGCGCTCGCGAGACGCTTCGCAAGCGCAAAAAGTTTTTTTGCTTTGGCGAGTTCCTCTACATAGGCCTTCCAATTGGCAACAATGAGCATCGTTTAATAGTAGCACTCATTTCAAAACCCGTTCGCCGGCAGACCGGAAAATGGTCGCGCTCCGGGCCGCTAGGCCAAGTCCAACTACCATTTTTCGGTCTGTCGGTTCTCCGGTGTGTTTTGAAATGAGTGCTACCGTGTTATGGAGTATGTGCCGGGGACGAAACTCCAGCTCCCGCCCGGGCCTGATTGGAATACCGCGTTCGGCAGGCCGCTATCATAGGTAACGCGAGCCGAATTTTTCAGTCTGATCTTGTAAGCGGTGACTGCTTTCAGTGAGACCTTGTTTTCAAGCGGGATGAGTCCGTGCGCCGCGTATGCGATCAGAGCGGAAGCGCTGTTGCTCAAGCTGAACGCCTCTTCGTCTCCCCCCATCTCGGCGCTCCTGTTCTGGGAGATCAGGAACACGAATGAGCCGGGCGTACCGGAATCTTGGAATGTGGCGGTGTTTTTTACGAATATTTTGCTGCTCGTGAGCTGGTCCGACGGATTGTCGGCTATGAGCGCCACATTTTGAGCTCCCAAGGCGGAGGCCATTTTTACCGTAGCGGAATTTTGGACGATGATATCGCCCGCGACCCAGAGATGGCCGTGTATCGTGACGACTGCGCTGTTTTTTATGTCCAGGTCGCAAGGAATCTTTATCGGTCCGAGGTCAACGCTTCCAGAATCAATAGTGTACGCACCACTTGAACATACCGCCGTGTCTCTGGCAGCCGCCTCGCTTTTCCACTCCTCTATTTGCTCATCCGAGATTGGCAGCGAGGTAGTCGCCTGGTCTGGACTGTTCGAGTATGACGTGCCCGAAACGGTCGTATTGGTTGTGGCGGAATAATAGTACGCATTTTTATCAATGATCGTGTGTTCGGAAGCGTTTCCGATGGTATGGGCATAGACAGAGCTTGTGGCGTGAATGCCGTACACGAGTCCGGTAGAGCCGGAAGAAATAACGTCGCCGTATATGTAATTTTGGCTCGTACCGATTACTGACCCGCCCGAAAATACGTTGCCGATGACGCTCGAACTGTTGTCCATGAAGAATCCTCCGTTCCCGGACTGTATCCCATAGTGGAATGAAATGACGGAGTCGTTGATGCCGATATTCGCCTTGATACTTTTTATGGCAGTAGGATTTTGGCTATCCGGCACATAGCCCGTCGCGGTAACTCGTTTCGTTTTCGTATCAATGGTTGCCACGGTTACCGTGAACATGCCGTTGCCGAGCGGCGTATTGGTCTCCCCGCCGTACGAGGGATCCTGATTGAGCTTACTCACCGCCCCGTCAAGTGCGCCTTCAGCGAGGGCAAGCGCTTCGGCGGAAGCTACCGTTATTCGCTCTGCACGGCCATATGCGAACAGAGAACCCGTGAGCGCGGTCCCTACCGTCGCGAATATGCCGGCGAAGACGAGCGCGAGCAGTATGATATATCCTCTCTCAAAGCGCTTGGGAAGGAGATTTTTCATGGGGAAGGTTGCCAATTGCGCAAATACCATTGCCCGGTGAGATGGCTCTGCACCTCCTGCTGTTTGTAGAATACGCGCGTTGTGAGATCGGCCGCGACCTTCGTGATTTTCGTAAAGTCGCTGTTGTCATAGGTGAACGCGAGCGAATTGAGCGTGGTGGAAAGCAGTTTGAGTCCGGACGTCCGCGCACTGCCGGCATCTGCCTCGGTGAGGCGGTAGAGCACGGCGTTCGAAGCGTAGAATACGACATAGTCTTTCGCGCCCGGGAGGACATCCCCGAAGTCGTCGATCGCCGGCAACTCGAGGACGAGAGTGGTCGTCGCAGAGGAATAGGTTGTGCCGCTAAAGTCATGGGACATGAGAATGTGCTTCGCGGGGAGGACGGCGGCCTCAAGGGCGTTCATCGCGCTGCCTGCGGAACCGGCGGTGGCGATGACGGCCTGCTGGTAGCCGTAGGTCGAATTGAACAAAAGAAAGAGGTTCGTGAGCGCAAAAAGCGCCAGGGTCGTTATGCTTATGACGACGACGGTCTCGACGAGGGTAATCCCGCGCTTCATGGCAGTCCACCGTTTTGTGCGACAAGCGTCGTCAGCGACACCGACCGGGTAACGGATCCCGCCCCTTGCCATGATACGCTTACGTCGACCTGCTTCGTCTCCGCGTCGAAGTCGGCGACCGCCACGGAGGCGGAGCTCCCCGCAAGCGAGGGCAAGAGCATATGCGTAAAAGGGCCGCTTGTAGGCAGTGCGTCATAGCCGCCGGCGCGCAGTGTCTCGAGCTCGCTTCGCACGAGCGTGAGCGCGAGGTCCTGGTTGCGCACCTCCCTGCTATCGACAGGGAGTCGCGAGAGGAGCGCGCCCACCGCGACGAGCATCACGCCGATGATGCCGAGAGCGACCGTTACTTCGATGAGAGAAAACCCAGTTCCTTTCTTTCTTACACCTTGCACCTTATACCTTGCACCCGGGCTATTCATGTTAGAACGCCGACGAGAGCGAATAAATCGGCGCGATCATCGAGACGGCGAAGATGCCGACGAACGTGCCGATAACGAGCATGAGGATCGGTTCGATGATCGTAGAAAGGTCCTTCGTCTTCTGTGCAACATCTTCTTCGTAAAACTCGGCGACCTGTTTCAGCATCTCGGCGACCTTCCCGGTCTCCTCTCCCACAGCGAGCATGTCGCTCATGAGGAGCGGGTACAGCTTCGCATGTTCGGCAAATGCAGCAGAAAGGAGTTCGCCTTTTCGAACATGCACTTCCGCTTCCCCTACCACGTCCGCGAAGGTGCGTGCATGCACGACCTCTTTGGTGATGGCGAGCGCTTCCAAGACCGGTACGCCCGCTGAGAGAAGCGAGGAAAGTGTGCGAGAAGCGCGCGCCGTGTACGTCTCACGTAGAAGCTCGTTTATGACCGGCAGATGGAGCGCGGCGCCAAGCACGAGACGGTTCCCCCATCGCGAGCGGACGAAGACGATGCCAAGGGCGATAAGCGCGACAAGCCCAGCGAAGACGAGCAAGGCGTGCGCCACCATGAAGTCTGACAAGGCGACGATGACGCGCGTGGAGAGTGGCACCTCCACCTTCAGGTCGGTGAAGGTCTTGGTGAGCGTCGGGACGACATAGATAAGCATGAGGATGCCGACGATAACGACAGCCGTGATGACGATCGCCGGATAGATCATGGCGCCCTTGATCTTGCGAATAAGCTCTTCCGAACGTTCCATCTGGAGCGCGACCACGCGGAGGGCCTCGGCGAGAGAACCGGACTCCTCGCCCGCGCGCGCCATTGCGATAAAGAGCTTGGGGAACACGTGCGGATAGCATGCTAAGGAGGAGTGGAAGGAGACCCCTTTTTTGATCGATTCGATAAGGCCAGTCGCGATCGCCTGCAGGCGCTTGTTGCTCGATTGTCGCTCGATGACCGAGAGCGCGCGGGAGATAGGGAGGCCGGCGGCGAGCATCGCGGAGAGATTTTTAGCGGTGCGGATGATCTCGATGCGCTTCACTCCCGTGCCGATTGAGATATTGAAACGAGCGAGCGACGCGAACGCGAAGGGGTGCTGCTCCGCGATCGACGTGACGAAGCCGCCGTCGCTCCGCACTTGGTCATAGACCGCAAAGCGCGTGGGAGCTTCGACGATGCGCGTTTCGTCCGGCACTCCCTCCCTCCGTATCGTCACGCGGAATTTCATAGGTTATTCGGTTATCGCGCGGAGAACCTCCTCGACCGAGGTCGTACCGCGGGCGGCCTTGTAGAGCCCGTCTTGGAACATGGTGAGCATGCCCTCTTTCCTCGCCTGCGCTTCGATGGCGTCGGTCGTGCTCGAGCGGAGCATGATCTCGCGAATGGCGGGCGAGACCGCGAGCACTTCGTGGATGCCGATGCGGCCCTTGTAGCCATCGGCACATTCGGGAGTAGGTGTCGGCCGATAAAAAGGAAGGTCGTCGAGCGCGGATCCTTTCTTGACGAGTTTTTCCTCGACGAGGGCCGCGAATGCGACGGCGAAGTCCGCCTCGCTCGCTATCGTGGCGCGCATGGCCGCGTCCACGGGGTACGATTCCTTGCTCTCACAGAGCTTTCTCACGAGCCGCTGGCCGATGATGACGCGAATGGTGGAGACGAGGAGGAAGGGCTCGACGCCCATGTCGATGAGGCGCGGGATGGCGCCCGCGGCGGAGTTGGTATGGATCGTGGAGAGCACGAGGTGACCGGTAAGCGCGGCATTGATCGCGAGCGAAGCCGTCTCGCCGTCGCGGATCTCGCCGACCATGATGATGTCCGGGTCTTGGCGCACCAAGGAGCGGAGCCCGTTCGCGAAGGTGAACCCTATCTGCGGATTCACTTGCGTCTGGTTGACACGCGGCATCTGGTATTCGATCGGGTCTTCGACGGTCGAGATGTTCACGTCCGGCCGGTTGAGGATATCGAGCATCGTGTACAAGGTCGTCGTCTTGCCGGAGCCCGTCGGCCCGCTGATGAGGATGATGCCGGTCGTCTGGGTAAGCGCCTTGTGGATGCGCTCCATGTTCTCGCCGTGGAGGCCCAAGACCTCGAGCGTGAAGCCCTCGCCCGTCTCGCGCAGGAGGCGCATCACCGTCTTCTCGCCGAAGAAGGTCGGCAGGATAGATACGCGGAAGGAGACCCGATCGGCCTCGGTCTCCATCTTGAAGCGCCCGTCCTGGGGGAGGCGCTTCTCGTCGAGCTTCAGGTTGGAGAGCACTTTGATGCGCGCGACGATGCCTGCAGCCGTCGCTTTCGGCAGGGTCATCGCGTCGTGGAGGATGCCGTCGATGCGATAGCGGACCAGCACTTCGCCCTCCATCGGTTCGATATGAATGTCAGAGGCGCCCTGCACGATCGCGTGCCGCAGCAGGGTGTCGACGATGCGCACGATGGGCAGATCCTCGGCCATCTTCTTCAGGTCGTCGCCCGAGAGGTCTTTATTGCCCTCCGCAACGATCTTGATCTTGCCCGCTTCAGTGGATATGATGTCGCCGAACTCGTCTTTAAGCGACTTCTGGTACTGCAGGAGCGCGAACTTGATGCTCTCGGTGTCGGTCAAGCGCGGCAGTATCTTAAGCCCGGTCTTCTTGCGCATCGAATCGATGGACACAAGGTCGTCGACGTCAAGCATCGCGACTTCAAGCGAGTCGCCGTCCCTGCGGAAGGCGATGATGTTGTGGGTGCGGGCGATGGGTTCGGGGATGAGCGCGAGCACGTCGACTGTGATGCGGTGGTCTTTTAAGTTGACGAAGGGGATGCCGAGGACGTACGCCTGGATGCGCCGGAGCGCGTCCTCAGAAAGCGAACCGCGCGAGACGAGCACTGCGCCGAGCGACTGCCCCTTCGCCTTCGCCTCCTTAGAGGCCGCATCGATATCTTTCTTGGCGACAAGGCCCGAATCAATAATGAACTCTTTCAATTCCCCTTCCGAAACGTGCATATAGATATAAGTATAGCGCGTCCCGCCGTAGGCGGGACGCGCATTTCACACGCTGCGCACGTTCAAGGAAGATACTATTGGATCGTCGTGAAAGACGTGGGCAGCGTTACGGAGACGTTACCCGGAACGTCAACCGATGCGAGCGAATAGTAATATGTCTTGTTCGGCGTGAGGCCGGAGATCGTGATCGCGTGGGTTTCTGTGTAATTCTGTTCGGTTATTGGCGTTCCGCTCGTTACAGGTTCGGTCTTCGCGATGCTCGTCTCGAGCATCGTGATTGGTGTGCCGTCATAATGTACTTTTCCGGCCGCTGATTCGTTCGTGGTCCACGTCATGGTGGCGTTTGTCGAGGTCGTCGTTACCCTCAGATTTCTCATACTCGGCGCACTGACATCCGGCGTGTTTCCCGCAGCGATCAAACTGTTGATCTTCGCGAGCGTCAGTGGTCCGACGCGTCCCACGGCCGGCAAACCGTACCCGATCTGGAATTGGACGACGGCAGCACGCGTCAACGGACCGTAATAGCCACTCACGATGCCTTGCGGATAGACGATTGCATTCGTCGCCAGGAATGTTTGAAGGCGTGTTACGTTGCTTCCGCTTGAGCCGACATCGAGTTGGTTCGCTATCGGTGTCCGATTGGCGCTTTGTGCGTGGGCAACGGCTGAAATGCCGATTGTAGCGACCAC
>Ga0209211_10007882_pt1 | contig 14793 bp, 15 predicted proteins | sample RifGroA2_FD_183992 | JGI IMG/M metagenome (GOLD analysis project Ga0209211, IMG submission 183992) | Groundwater microbial communities from Rifle, Colorado, USA - Groundwater A2 (SPAdes) (version 2) | ecosystem: Environmental > Aquatic > Deep subsurface > Groundwater | place: Rifle, Colorado... | reverse complement strand
CCGGCCTGTGGAATTTGCATCTTGAGCAAACAGTTTAATCTCATAACGCTGGGTTTAAGCTGTTTGTTCAAAAAATTAATTTAGGGACATGTCTAGTATAGAAAAAAATTGAATATTTGTCAAGCCCACCACAAAAAAACGATTTCACTGTAACATTGGGGTACTAAAACACTGAAGCAAACACGTTTCGGAAACTCGACGTCTTATTGCCACAGTACTTAAGTATTTAAGTGTTCTTGTGAACTCGTACATTTCACCAGTGCCAACAAAACAATCCCCAACCAAAAACACCTCGGCCCAACGCCGAAGTGTTTTTTATTCTGTAACTATTTCTATCGTGAAATATCTTTGCGCAATTTCTCCAAAAACTTGTTAGCATGCTCTTTGCCACCAAGTCCAAAAGCCAATCCGGCAGCTAACGCAAGCATGGCAACAAAACCGGTGAACAAGGTATTGATGAGCTGTGGTGCAATTTGCAACTGTACCAAAGCCGCCATCAAAGTAAAGATAAATATTGCCCAGCGGGAAATTCCGGCCAAAAACTCAGCTGAAGTTAAGTTTGCTGCGGCTACGGCTTTGTGAACAACATCGCGCACAAAATTAGCGAGCATGATACCGGCAAGCATAATCACAACTGCAATGAAGACGTTTGGAACATACATTACTACATCCTCAAGGAAGAAAGTAATTTGTGACCAACCGAGAATATCACTTGCCGCAATTAATGCCGCAATGATAACAAACCACTTAACCAACCAACCAAGCAAATACCCAATCTTTAGAGAAACACCGATCTTTTGCATCGAACTCTTTAGTTCCAGCTTTTCGGCTAAAACATCAAGTCTAAGCAAATTCGAAAGACGCACTACCAAACCCTTAAGAACCAAAGCAATTATTACTCCTATTATAAGGACAACAATTGCTCCTAAGAGCTTTGGAAAAAGCTCGGCAAAGCCAAGCCAAAGGCTTTGGAAAGATGATTGAAACACATCTCCCCAAGTAACGAGAGTAGGCATAGTTTGTGTTTGTTACTCTTAATTGTCTTCAACGCGCAAAAGCCCGCCGATTGACATCATAGAGTAAATAAACTTATTAATTATGCTTAAAAAAACATTAAATTGTAAAAACGAGGTAAATCTTATAGATATTATATCCTATTTTTGATAAAAAATCAAGTGATCTGTCCACATGTAAAAACAGAGAAACAGAGGAACTAAGAAACAGAGAAACAGAGGAACTAAGGGACAAAGAAACTGAGAAACTGAGAAACAGAGAAACTAAGAAACAAAGAAACAAAGAGATTAAAAAATTAAGATGAGTGAAAAAAAATTAATCTTTTTTTATCGTTATATTCGGTTCTTTTCCATACAATGGTTTGATTTCACCACTTCTTTTTCCAGATTCAATCATTTTAACTCCACGTTTAAAAATTTCTTCTGCCGTTTCATTATTTTTTGGAATGATTTCTAAAATAGGAGTTTTGGTGGCAAAAGCAATACTGTTTGCAAGCACTGCAGCAGACCTTACGACAGAAAATCCTCCTGATCCCGGAACAACAATCATTCCTCTTAAATTCTGTAGACTGTAGTCTGTAGACTGTAGTCTTTCATAAACTGCTCCGAGCAGTGAAATCTCCTTATTCCGATCGTATTCAAAAAACCACGGTTCTTGACCGTGTTCCATAATTCCAACCTTTATAATCATTTTTTCATCCCGAGGGTCTAGAAATAACCACATAAATTTAAGTAGGTAGTAGTTAGTAGGTAGTGAGTAGGGCTGTAAGTTATAAGCCATAAGCCGTAAAAATCCCAAGCACCAATTTCCAAATACCAAACCGACTCCGAAGGAGTCGTCCTGAACTGCTGTAACGAATATTCCCACGAGGGTGAAGGATCTCTACGGTTTACCAAACACCAATGACCAAAATTACAAACCTATTGCAATAACAAACAAAATCCAAAATACGAAACAAATCAAAATAATAGTCAGCGGGTAGTAGTTAGTGGGTAGTAAAATTCTGTTCTCGAATTCTCGAGAATTCGAGATAAAAAAATGATTAAAAAATAAGCAGTTAAAATAAAAATTTTCTTTAAATTTGTTATCTGAAAATCTTAAGATTTTCAGATAAGGTTTTAAACACTTATATTTTGATAATTCTAATTTGTTTGTAGTTTGGAATTTGTGATTTTGAAATTGTTTGTGATTTGGAGTTTTGAAATTGTTTGGTGCTTGGTGCTTGGGATTTGGAATTTCTATGGCTTACAGCTTATGACTTATAGCTCTGCTCTTTATTCTATGGCTTACAGCTTATGGCTTATAGCTCGACTCCCCTCCCTATATATTCCACTCAAACCGATTCAACATCTCCATCTTCTCCCCTTCCAATATTGAATACAAAAATCGATCAGCAATGTCACGGCGGTAGGAAAATTCTTTAACACCCATTAAAGTATAATTTATTTCAAATCCCACCTCTTTCTCAAAACGTTTCAAAATATTGCCAATTCCGCCTTCTGGTAATTTTCCAACAATTAACAAATCTGTCGGTCCTGGTTTGCCAACCAGTTTTCCACAAAGCGCGATATACCAAACATCCCCAAGCCTCGCAATTTCTGCCACCAAATTCCTCTCCAATAGCACCTGTGCCTTACGCAATAAAGCTTGCAATTCCAAATATAAAATAAAATCCGTATTCGCGCGGAAATACTTTTTACGCAAAGAAGCCTCAATACCCTTGGCACTTTCACCGCCAGAAGTTATCACAATACCAAGACCATGGAGATTTTGTAATTCACGTCGGACAGAATGAATCTGCGACCCAACGCGCCTAACTAACTCCCGTACAAAGAATTCTTGCTCTGGATTTTGGAGAAAAATAGACAAAAGCTTTACCCGAGTTTTTGAACCAAAAAGTTGTTCAATCCCTCTGGGAGTGCGTTTATCTACAGCTGTTTTAAGTTCAGCCATATTTTTTCTCCTCCTTGGGAGACCTGTACACACAGCGGTCTCCTTTACTTAATGTATATTCTCGGTTACAGTATAGTATGAAGAAACTAATAGATCAACCCCCTATGGATATCACATCCCCAAATAACACTAATAACCTGAGACTGTAGAACAATATAGAAACCCTAAATCCTAAACTCTAAACACTAAACAAATCCAAAACTCAAAACTCAAATTTCAAAACTTTTTGAATTTTGAACTTTGGATTTTGAGCTTGTTTAGAATTTAGTGGTTAGAGTTTAGAGTTTTTACAATAAAACCGTAAAATAACTTAAAAACAACTAACTCTGCTCGCATTCTTCTACTATCTCAATATCCACTATGTCAATATTCATGGGGACGACTGCTCCCCTAGCCAACAACGAACAAAGTGAATACTCACACACCTTCTTTGAACGCTTCCCTTCTGGGAATGGCGCTGTTTTTGGTCTCATCTCCATAAATTCCCCAGACCCATCTTTAAAACCGCTTATAAATGAGATTCGTCAACGAATGTTCGAACTTGCCGGTCGTGAACCAGCCAATTCTACGTTATTAGAAGGACGTTTTGAACAAACCGTGCAAATCTTAAACGAGGCCTTGGATGACTTTGTGGAAAAAAGCAATGATCCGGGAACACTAAAAGATTTTAACATTGCTCTTGGTACAGCGCAAGAAAAAACATTGTTATTAACCGGAATCGGCCAATTACGCGCTACTTTTATAAGAGAAGAAGTTTCCGGAACATACCATGTCTATGAATTGTTTCCGCGTTTGCATAATGAGGACGCTTCAGTAACAAAAATTTCTTTTGGGGCATTAATTTCCGGTGAAATTCAAACTGATGATGTTTTGGGAATTACCACACACGAAACCATTGATATTTTGAGTGATAATATTTGGAAGCAAGCATTATCAAGCATGAATGCCCGAGAAGTTGCCAACTTTATTCGCAATAGTTTGGCAACCAATGATGCCAGTGGAGCTTCTTTAATTTTGGAATTTGGAAAAAATGCAGTAATAGAAGAGAATTTGGAAACGCGCGGCGCACGTTCCATCAGCCGATTACAAGAAACAACATCTTCAACACAAAACTTATTGCAAGGCGCGGTGGCCCCAGCCGTTTTAAAGGCCTTGCGCAAAACAGGCCGGATCGGATCTGAAATGGCAAAAAATGCTGGTTTAAAAATGGCGCAATCTCTCCGTTCACTCATTAAAAGCAGTAGTTATGCCATCCACAGTCGAGGAAGAAATTTACAAATAGGAAAACCAAATCTGAAAAACTTATTTAACTCGTTAAAACCATCAAACCTTTTGGCACACCGAAACCAGACCAAACCACATCGTTCAGTTCTACAAGATCTTAAAAACGCGCCTGGAACAGCCGGTGAAATATTAATTTCTAAATTTAACACCCTGCCCAGAAAATCTAAATTGCTTTCTGTGGCAATTGTTGTTTTAATCATTGTTTTTATTCAAAGCATTATTTTCTTGGGATACCGACGTGATATTCAAGCTGAAAAAGTTGCCTTTGACAGTTATATCACAAACATTGAACAATTACGTAACGAGGCCGAGGCAAGTTTAATTTATAATGATGAAGAAAAAGCCAGAAGCTTATTGATTGAAGCGCAAGATAAAATCACAAAACTGCCGGAAAATTCTCGATCAAATCGAGCCACTAAAACCCGGCTGCTTTCCGAACTATCCGGAGTTATTGAAGGATTGCAACATGAAATTGCGGTAACACCAACTGAAATTGCCACTTTACCAACAGAAATACCAGCCGCGTTTGATAACTGGCTTTATGTAACTGATAACATGAAAGCCTTCTCAGCTTATGACAACCGTGTGGTAGGTTTAGAAGAAGGTGATAAAATTTTTGAATTAAAAAGCGGATCATTAAACGAACTTGAAGCAACTTTCCCAAGTACGCCGGTTATTGATATAAAATTATTTGGAACAAGAATGTATACGCTGGCTGGCGAAACACCGCAAGTTTATCGCTTAAATAAAAACGGCGATGGATTTGGCAGTGGAAGCGCTTGGATCACTGATGGATCACACATTGCCGGAGCGCGGGGCTTGGCAATTGACGGAGCAGTTTATGTTCTTTTTGCAAACGAAGTGCAAAAATATTTTACCGGCACAAGAGAAGACTGGCAGCCATACATTGATCCCCCGCTTGAAAATGCTACCAAAATTTGGACTCATGATGAAACGCAAGGAATTTATATTCTTGAACCGGCAAAACGCCGCGTAATTGTTTTAGATAAACCAGGGAAACTTGTGGCACAATACGTTTTCCCGGAAGAAAGCGATTTGAAAGATTTTGCAGTTGATGAAACAGGTAAAAAATTATCTGTCCGCGATGGCGATAAAATCAAGCAAATTGATCTAACTCATTTAAAATAATTTTATGAATGAAGATTCAAGAAATTTTGAAGCTGCTCAAGCGGAATACAGGAGCAAAAAAATAAAAGAATTATTTGGCAATGAATGGACTGAAGAAGAACAAGGAGAACTGAATCGTAATCTTGAAGCTTATTACGAAGAATTATCCGTATTAGGAAAAATTAGGTCAGAAAAAAATCAACTTCAGCAAAAAATTGAAGAATTGAAAAAACTACCAGACAAATCTAAAAAACGGGAAAAAAAAGAGCCGTCCACAGTTCGACTCGCAAAATTTTCAATTGATCTTATTTGCAACGCTCAACCAAATGACAGTGTTCAAATGATGGATTTTTATTTTTTGCACTGTTTAATGTCTGAAGCCTTGCAAGCTGATCCTGATAATAATGAAATTAAAACTGCGGCAAAAAATATTGCCAAACACTACAAAGAACAGGGGGATAATTGGAAAAAAGCTAATGAACAAAATGAAGAACGTCCGCTGCCAGCAGAAATTGAAATAACTGAAGAATTACAACAAGCAGTTTTAGAGGCAAAAAGAATTTTGATTGATACTAATACTGAAGATAATGAATTAGAAAAAAGTATCCAAAATAAAAAAGAAAATCTTTTAAAAGCTCAAAAAGAATACGCCGAAAAACTAAAACAGTTGCAAGACTTACATGCCGAACTTCAAGACAAACTTGCGCCACTACGCAAACAATTAACAAAATTCCAAGCCTTGCTTTACAAAAAATTCCTAGAACCAGATCCAACTCGTTCGTATAGTGGTGATCTCCACCCAGAAGCCGAGGCACGGGAAGAAGGACTTTTTTCAAACTGGAAAGAACGCAATGGAATTGGTGGCTTAGTATCAGACACTGAGCTCGAAGGAAACCTTGGCAAACAATCTGTTGGTAATCATTTTGATGCCTTTGTTGTGGTAAAAGGCAAACCAATATTTATCGACCAATGGCACGATGCCTTAAGCATAAGGCTAGCTATAATTATTGCCTCATCTAAAAAAAGAAATATCTTGCTTTTATCCGGTGACCGAAGCCATGAATTTTTATCTGATCCCAACGAAGCAAGAAAAAACGTTAAAAAAACACTTAAAAACTATGGACCAGCTTGGGTGGTTTTACCCGAAGGTCTCCTCGAAATACCGGAAAATGAATTAAAATCGTAAATAAATATCCCCAGCTTAAATGCTGGGGATTTTAGTATAAAAAATAGAAAAGAGTACAGACGGTGAAATTTGAATTTAGGATTTAGAAGTAGCACGAGTATTTATCCACCACCAAGTCCCTGTTTCTAAGATACGAAACTATACAGTACTACTCTTTTTTCTCTGCCCTTCTGCCGGCTTTTTTCTCCGCCTGTGGTAGGTCAGCCTCTGGCTGATAATTTCTCTTTTCTACCAGCCAACTTGACATTTTTCCGCCAACATGCTATTATACCAAGTTCCTTAAAAATCAAAATGGAGGCTTAAAATGGCTACAAATGGCAATACTGAATTCACTCTAAATTTTCGAAAACGCATCAAAAACAACTTCCGCAAGCTCGGCCAATGGAATCACTTTGAAATTCTTGGTGTTGATGAATCAACGCCGCAGAACGAAATTCGCGAAGCTTATCTAAGGCTCGCAAAAGTTTATCACCCTGACCGGCTTCCGGCTCTCGGTCTCGAAGATGTGCAAAAAGAATCGCAGACAATTTTTGCGCGTATTCTAGAAGCTTATACAGTTTTGTCTGACGGAACAAAACGTCAAGAATATATTGCTTCGCTTCAACTGAAAAATGACGGAATTGTTGTAAACGAAAATCTAAAACGTCTTTATGCTGCTGAATTAGCTTTTAAAAAAGGCCAATTTTTTCTGAATTCCGGCAAGATGGCAGAAGCTGAAGAGTGTTTCAAACAAGCTTATGATTTCAATCCCGGAGAAGGCCAACATCTCGCATATCTTGCTTGGTGTATTTTCTGTGATCCAAAAAAGGACAGGAAAAAAACTACGGATGAAGTTTTGCAAATGCTTCTTCGGGCTGGTGAAATGTCTCCAGCCTGCGCTCAAATCTTTTATTTTCTTGGCCGTGTTTTTGCCACGCAAAGCGATCACAATAATGCCTACAAGAGTTTTAACACTGCTCTTGCCCTAGATCCCAAGCACCGTGATGCAGAAAGAGAAATTCGGCTCTACAACATGCGCGAAGAAAGAAAAAAGAGCCCGCTTTCTGTACTTGTAAAAAGAGTTTCCAGACAAGTAACCGGACTATTCGGATCTACGGAAACAAAAAAGAGGGGGGTGATCCAAAGAAAAAGAAAAACTCCAAGCGCAAAAAGCGCGTAACGGCTCAAACCTCTGGTTTGGGTCGTTTTTTTATTTAGATTAAAGATTTAAGATTAAAGAGAAAAAAAGAAAAAAGAGAAACTATCAGCCAGAGGCTCTCCCGCCTCTGGCGGAGAAAAGAGTCGAGAGAAGGGCGTAGGGTGAAAGTTTGTATCTAGTGTACCAAAGCGACATATAACTCCGTCTCGTCTCTAAGAGACGAGATTATAAGAGGAAAACAACCTCTCTTCGTCTCTAAGAGACGAGATTATAAAATATCCTATCATCTTCCCCTACTCCCTACTCCCAACTCCCAACTTATCCATTTGACAAACTTTCGCCTTTAATCTATAATATCCCCATAACCACAGACTGCGGGTGCCAAGATCGAAATTTTGGCTTAATTTCCCGCATAGGTAAAAGGTCGTCTTGCTATTAATAATAACAAGATTGTCTGTGGTGATTAATCACCACATTTTTGTTTCCTTAAAAACAGGAAACTATCTAGCTTTATATGGCTAAAACAAAAGAAGATAAAAAACAGATTGTCGCAGATCTTACCGACAAAGTTAAAAGAATGAAATCTGCGGTTTTTGCAAATTACGAAGGAATGACTGTTCCGCAAACTCAAGAACTTCGTCGCGCTCTCGGTGCCGAAGGTGCAGAATATTCTGTTGCTAAAAAAACACTTTTAGGCGTGGCAATGAAAAAAGCTGGCAAAGAAATGGATCCAAAAACTGTCGAAGGAAACTTTGCCACTATTTTTGGCTATGAAGATGAAGTTGCTCCAGCTCGCATTGTCGCGAAATTCGCTAAAAGCAATGAAGCTTTGAAAATTGCCGGCGGAATTTTGGAAGGAACCTTTGTAAGCAAAGAAAAAGTTATTATGTTGTCCAAGCTTCCTTCTAAGCAAGAATTGCTTGCCAAGGTGGTTGGTTCAATCAACGCGCCAATATCCGGTTTTGTAAGTGTATTGGCTGGAAACTTGCGCAATCTGGTTTATGTGCTTAGTGCTATTAAAGATAATAAAAGTTAGGAATTAGGACTTAGGACTGAGAAATTAGATCGTAAAAAAAAACAATCTATAAACTAACACCTATAACTTAACACTTATAACCTAATAAATATGTCAGACGAAACAACAAAAGTTGAGGTTCCTGCAAAGTTCAAAACATTGGTTGAAGAAATTGAAAAAATGTCAGTGCTTGACTTGGCAGAACTCGTAAAAATTCTTGAAGAAAAATTCGGCGTTTCCGCGTCAGCTCCAGCTGTAGCTGTTGCCGCAGTAGCTGCCGGTAGTGAAGCAGCCGCAGAGAAAACAAGTTTCACGGTTGAATTGACTGCGACTGGTGAAAACAAGATTGGTGTTATCAAAGCTGTCCGTGAAATCACTGCCCTCGCGCTCAAAGAAGCCAAAGACATTGTTGACGCTGCTCCAAAAGCAGTAAAAGAAAATGTTTCTAAAGCTGAAGCAGAAGATATAAAGAAAAAACTCGAAGCCGCTGGCGCATCAGTAACATTAAAGTAAATTAAAAATCCCAGTTGAAAAGCTGGGATTTTTAATTTAGATTAAAGATTTAAGATTAAAGATTAAAGTGAAGAAAAGAGAAAAGAGTCAGCAAGGGAGCAGAAAGAGAAGATAAAATTTTGAATTTCTAATTTTTAATGATTTAATTTTGAAACATTATGTTTAAAAATTCAGAAATTAAAAATTGATTAAAAATTAAAAATTCATCATTCAAAATTTTACCTACTCCACCACTGTTGTCCTTAATCCTCTATACTTCATACCCATATCTCATGCATTACTATTTTCTCTTTTCTAATACGTTATCAAAACTATTTAATTTTCGTATTATTTTCGTAGTTCGTATACTTCGCAGCCTTGACGGTGTGCGAAATGACCAGCCAGTTTTTCGTCCGCTTTGCCGAGCCATATTTTTTAGGTTTTAGGTTATAGGTGTTAGGTTTTAGGTTATAGATTGTTTTTTACAATCTAATTCCTCAGTCCTGACTTTTATATTTTTAATCCTCTCCTAAAATATCGCTGTATTTTTTCTTAATTTCCACCACTTTATTTTCCACCGCTTCAATATGGTCTCGACAAAATTTCGCGAGCTCTAAACCGCGTTCGAATTTTTTCAAACCATCATCTAAGTTGATTTCTTTGGTTTCAAATTCTCCAACTAATTCTTCCAGCTCTTCGAAAGCATTTTTAAATTCCATCTTTTTTTGTTTGGTATTCATATTTTAGGTTTTAGAATTAAGGACTGAGGAATTAGAACTAAGGAATTAGTTTGTGTTTTGTAATTTGGAAATTGAATGTGATTTGTTTGTAATTTGGTGTTTGTGATTTGGAATTTTACTACCTACTACATTCTAACTACTACCTACTCTCGTGGCGGGGTACAAGACCCCGCCCTACAGGTTTTGAATTTGTGATTTGTAACTTTGAAATTGTTTGGTGCTTGGTGCTTGTGATTTGGAATTTTACTACCCATTCATTGGCGGGGTACAAGACCCCGCCCTACGTATGGCTTACAGCTTATGACTTATCGCCCCAACTCCCTACTTCCCACTCCCTACTCCCTGCCTAGTGGCTATCTGTTATTTTTAATACCTTACCAGAAAACTTGCCACGTGCTAAAGTTACGTCCACCGTATCTCCGGCAGTTAAATCTTGACTTGATTTTACCACACGATTATTACAAAAAACAATACTGTATCCGCGTTCCAATAATTTTTTAGGATTTAAATTTCCAAGCGTTCGATGAGCAAACTGAACATGCTCCTTAAAATAAGAAACTCGCTGCGTAAATCGATCCTCAATTTTTTTGATCTGATCAGTAACCCACTGCCGTCTTTGATCCGCAAAACGCGTAAAAACATTAACCAAACGAACAACCAAATCTTTTCTCTCTTGAAGCATTCCGTTAAATCGTTCAGATATTCGATCAATACTCACACGAATCGCATAATTTATTTCACGCTTATCTGGCACAAGAAGTTCGGCAGCATTTGATGGTGTCGAAGCACGCAAATCAGCCACATAATCTGCAATGGTCTCATCGCGTTCATGACCAACACCAACCAACACCGGAATTTTAGAAGCAAAAATAGCTTGCGCTACTTCTTCAGAATTAAAGGCTTGTAAATCTTCCAAAGAGCCACCGCCGCGGATCAATATAATAGCGTCTAGTGTGTAGCGTGTAGCGTTTAGTTCAAGAAATGCCTCCGTAATTTCTTTGATGGCTTGCGCGCCTTGGACCGCGACATGAACATGGAAAATTTCCAAACCACCCCAGCGATTATTTAAAATTCTAATAAAATCGCTGTAAGCCGCGCTTTCGCCTGAAGCAATTAAACCAACGCGCGCTGGAAATTTAGGAATTGCCCGCTTGCGTTCTTTGGCAAAAAAACCTTCTTTTTCCAACTTTTGTTTCAAAAGTTCAAACGCCCGGCGCAACGCTCCTTCCCCCACCGGCTCCACCCGCTCCACATTAAAACTAAATTTTCCGCTTTTTTGATGAATCTTCGGATAACCATAAATGCGAACTTGCATTCCATCTTCCAAAGGAACTTTTAATTGCCACACGGTGGCAAAACAATCAATCAAACCTTCGTTGTCTTTGATTTTAAACCAAATCCATTTATTTTGCGACATTCGATATTCAGCAATTTCTCCTTCAATTCCAACTTCATGCGGAGAAATCGCTTTCCGCATTATTTCATTTAACACTGTGATAAATTCTGAGACGCTAAAGATGTGCATTATTTCGCGTTTACCGCCTTTTCATTCTAACACAAATCCAGCCAATTGAAAATAAAAAGAACCCGCGAATGGGTCCTGTAGCAAAAAATTCTTCTACTGTTTTTTCAATCCAAAAGAGTTTATTTATTTCCCCCTGGCTTTTTTCTCAGCTAGAAGCTGACGCTGATCCGCTGCTTCATTTTTTAATCCGAGTCTTTCATATATCCGAATCAAACGTTCCCGCACCTCTGAAATATCTGGCATAATTCTTAAAATCTGTTTATACACAGCAAGAGCTTTCAAATCAAGACCAAGCTCTTCAAGGCGGGTGGCAACGGACGCATAATTTATAACTGCCTTGTCGTTAATCCCCATACGCGCAAAGATGTCACCAATTTCAAGCGACAGCCTAGAATCTTGTGGATCAATTTCTAGCGCGGCAAAATAAAATTCCAATGCCTCTTTATATTCTTTAAATTTTGCGTGTTTTTTTGCTGCTTCAACAAACCCTTCTTTTTTATCCTTTTGTTCTTTGTTTAATGAAGACGAACCATATTCCTGCCTAGTCACGATGGGTGTGATCGCAACGCCACCGACTCTTAATGCTTGAAAAAACTCAGTTTCTTTCTCAGCACCAAAAGGCATTGTACCAGTGCGAATCAAAAAATCGCCAAGAATTCTAAGAAACTTTCCATAATCAGAGATGCTTTGGTAAGAAGGTTCAAAATGGGTCGGCGTTTCTATTTCAGATCCAGACGGCTCATACAAGGGATCCTCCCCTGATTCAGACTTCTTTATAACGATCCGGCGTTCTTTAAACGCCTGGATGAATTGACCTGCTTCTGTAATACCCAAAGTCTTTGAACCAAGACAATGAAAAAAATCGCCAAGAACATTAAAAAAAGCATAATAACCATCAACATCCTTAATGAGATCCTGTTCTTCTTCCCTCTCTATCTCCACCCAAGCTTGATCCCATTCAGGAGTTCCTAGTTGTACATTACTTTTAGCAAGTTCTACAAACTTTTTTCCCATCTCTTCCTCCTTTTGCCGCCGTCACGGCTTGACCCTGTTTTCGGGTCTACTAACGGTATTACGAGTTCTCGGAAAGACAGTGTATCTTTCCTTTGACTCGCTTTTATACCGTAACATTATTTTGAATTTTTGTCAATAGTAACGAACCTTAATTGGACTAACTTAGCGAGTAGGGCGGCCCCTTGTGGGCCGCCACAGTGGCGGGGTGCAAGACCCCGCCCTACTTGTGCTGAAAATTGGATGTTTAGAAAATAGAAATTAGAAATGAATGCGGACAGACTTAAAACTAATTTCTAGTTTCTAATTTCTATTACCAATTTCTAATCTCTAAACAGCTAATTTCTTCTCATAGCGAGGGACAAGCCCCCGCCCTACATGTTTGTACATTACAACAGTTCGAGACGACATTTTATTTTTTTCTTTACCCTCTTACTAACTCTTTCCTCCTTTTCTGCTTTATTTTTTCTATGCTTCTACAAACTAATTCCTCAGTCCTTAGTCCTAATTAAAAAAAGCTGGCCATGAGAATGACCAGCTAAACGAATTGAAAACTACTTCTTTTCTTTCCTTTTACCCTTGCATGGTTTCTGGGATTGAACAGTCTTGCTATTTTCTCTTCCAAAACGTTTCTGGAATTCTTCCGGAGGCAGGACATCCCGAGCAAGTTTCTCAATACCGATCTTTCTTACTTTTACAGGAACAGATGCGCTGACTGATTCTCGGCTCTGATCCATAACCCTTATAGCCTCTTGTATAGCTTTGTAAAAAGAAATAGATACCGCACTTACCAAAATCATAGTGTCAACCTGACCATCGGTCGAGGTGTTTTTTGGCAAATGTCGAATAGAAAGTTTTCTTCTGTCAGTCAAACGAAGAACTTCATATTGAGTTACTTTGAGATAATCAGCTGCTTCCCGCAAGGTCATTTCCCCAAATCCTTGAGCAACCATCTCTTCGGCATGGAGAAATAAATCACGCCCCATAGCTTCTTCAAGGCTAACAAGTTTAAATTCAACGTCAAGACCCAAAATTTCTTTCAACTTCTTGGTCGCTTTCTGGTATTCTGGGCTATCATTTGGTTGCAACAGCGCCCCAAGCAACTCTCCTGTTATCTCCGAATCATCCTTGACAACACTTTTCTTTTTTTCTTTAGCCATTTCCTTTTTCCTTTCCTCTTGGTCTGATGACACCTGCTCCTACCGCTTTTTCAATAATTCCTCATACCATTTCACCGAGGCCACACTTACAAAAATCGCGGCTTGAATTCGACCATCATGACCAATCCCGACATTCGCGTGGCGCGCCACAAGCTTCCGGCTATCCACCAAAACCAGCACCTCTTTCACTGTCAAATCAAGATATTTTGCCGCCGCCTGAATAGAAACCTCTCCCACTCCTTGTTCAATTTTTTTCTTTACTGTCAGACGCAGTTTCTTTTCTTCATTTGTCATTTTTTTTACCTTTCTTTTTTTTCAGCAATTTTGAAGTAGTGTGGTGGAAATCCGAGATCAGCTTTGATATTTTCCCAATGCTTTGATTTCTTAAACTCACGAATCACACGATTGCGTGCTTGCGTAACCTGCCAAAGCCGGGGTTGAGAAATCGGAGCTATATTAACTCCAAAATCACGAAACCAAACATTGCTAAACCACGCCCTAATTGCCCACTTATTCTCTTCTGTAAGTCCAAACCATTCCGGATTGTCATCAGCCAAGTGATTGCAAACGGCATTGATCACACCTTGCCAATTAAATTTACCACCTGGAAATTTAATCATGTAAGATTCTGAATCTTCCAAAACTTTTGGATTGTTAATCAAAACCCTCATGAATTGTTCAAAAGGCCAGATCGCTTCCGGTTTCCGAGCCATGGCACGGACAAGAAAAGCCGTCATACTCGGCGCAATCATTTGGCGTTTGTAATTCATGACATGATACGCGGGAATCCTGCGTTCTTTATCCAACCAACGTTTCCTAACTTTTCTCGGCATTTTTACCTCTCTTGTTTGTTCAGTTGTAAAAAGGACTCTGCGTTCTTTTTACCACGTTAATATTATTTTTGTCAATCAGTTTCAGCTTATATCTTCAAAATAAATTTTTCTAATCCCAATCTCCCGACCGTAGCATTTTATGTTCGATCGAACATAAAATGCTACGCTTAGTTATTATATCAAATAATAGACATGTCCCTAAATTAATTTTTTGAACAAACAGCTTAAACCCAGCGTTATGAGATTAAACTGTTTGCTCAAGATGCAAATTCCACAGGCCGGCGCAGACTAAATTCATTGTGTCATCCATATTC
>Ga0209211_10007881_pt1 | contig 14796 bp, 13 predicted proteins | sample RifGroA2_FD_183992 | JGI IMG/M metagenome (GOLD analysis project Ga0209211, IMG submission 183992) | Groundwater microbial communities from Rifle, Colorado, USA - Groundwater A2 (SPAdes) (version 2) | ecosystem: Environmental > Aquatic > Deep subsurface > Groundwater | place: Rifle, Colorado... | reverse complement strand
AATTACCCTGATATTCCAGGAGGTCGGGAAGTCCACAATGCATCTCGGGTCATTAAACCCCGGAGATGAACTTTCAACGTTCGTAGGTCCCCTGGGTCATCCTACCGAGATTGCCAATTTTGGTACAGTGGTCTGTGTTGGAGGAGGGGTTGGCATAGCCCCGGTATATCCTATTGCGCGCGCCTTGAAAGAGGCTGGCAACACGGTCATCTCCATTATCGGGGCCCGCAATAAAGACCTGCTGTTCTGGGAGGACAAGATGCGGGCGGTATCCGATGAACTGCATATATGCACTGATGACGGCTCATATGGGCGCAAGGCCCTTGTCACTGAACCGCTCACGGAAATACTTGAGGACAAGACCCGTTCGATAGCAAAGGTCTGGGCCATCGGTCCCGGAATTATGATGAAATTCGTTTCAAATACCACAAGGCCGTATAAGGTGCCGACCATTGTAAGTCTGAATACTATTATGATTGACGGCACGGGTATGTGCGGCGGCTGCCGAGTGCTTCTTGAGGACGGCGCCAAATTCGTATGCGTAGACGGCCCTGAGTTTGACGCCCACAAAGTGGACTGGAACTCCCTTCTCTCACGCCTCCAGTATTACCGTGAAGAAGAGAAGTCAGCGGTTGAGCGGTATAAGCACGTCTGCAACCTCGACAAAGCCGTGGCAAAAGGAGGCAAGTAATGGCTGAACTCAACCTAAAGGACAGGATGAAAATACAGCGTCATGAAATGCTGCACCAGGACGCCTTGATACGGAGTGGTAACTTCGATGAAGTTGCCCTTGGCTATTCCGAAGAAACAGCACATATGGAGGCCGAACGCTGTTTGCAGTGCAAAAAACCGGGCTGCACCGAAGGCTGTCCGGTAGGTGTGCTTATCCCCCAGTTTATCAAGGCGCTGCGCGAAGGAGATATGCAAAAAGCCGTGGAAGCCATGAAGGTAAAAAATAACCTGCCGGCCATATGCGGCAGGGTCTGCCCTCAGGAATCACAATGCGAAGGCAAATGCATCCTCGGCCAAAAAGGCGACCCTGTAGCTATCGGACGGCTTGAGCGGTTCCTCGGAGACTATGAGCTTGCCCACCGTACGTGCGCGCTTACAGCCGCTGCGAATACAGGCAGAAAAGTTGCTGTAATAGGTTCAGGCCCTTCCGGACTTACATGCGCTGTTGACGTTGCGAGAGAGGGCCACAAGGTGACTATCTTCGAGTCCCTGCATGGTCCGGGCGGCGTGCTGATTTACGGCATACCTGAATTCAGACTGCCCAAAAGCGTAGTGCATGGAGAGATCAAATACGCCATGGACTGTCTCGGGATAGACATAAAGACAGACCATGTTATAGGCCGGACAATTTCATTGGATGAGCTCCTGGCAGATTATGATGCTGTATTTATGGGGACCGGAGCGGGCCTGCCGTCCTTCATGCGCATACCCGGCATAAACCTTAACGGTGTGATGTCAGCCAATGAATTCCTTACCCGCGTAAACCTTATGAAGGCTTACCTCTTCCCTGAATATGATACCCCTGTAAAAGCCGGGAGCAAGGTGGCAGTCATAGGCGCCGGGAATGTTGCGATGGACTCGGCGCGGTGCAGCGTGCGAATACAATCTCTTCAGGCAAGGCTGACGGGCAGTAAGCCCGGCGAGGCGCATATAGTCTATCGCCGTTCAAGGGAAGAAGTCCCTGCGAGAGCGGAAGAAGTCCATCATGCTGAAGAAGAGGGCGTTATCTTCGACCTGCTCACAAATCCAATCGAGATCATAGGCGACAGCAATGGAAGGGTCAGCGGCATGCGCTGCATCAGGATGGAGCTTGGCGAGCCCGACGCTTCAGGCAGGCGGAAGCCGGTAGAGATAAAGGGCTCTGAGTTCGAGATGGAAGTTGACACTGTTATAATGGCCCTTGGAACAAGCCCGAACCCGCTTGTGTTTGTGGACGCAGAAGGACTTGAAAGGACCAAACAAGGCACGGCAGTTGCCGATACAGAGACAGGAAGGACGCGGAAGCAGCGTGTCTGGGCCGGAGGAGACGTTGTAACCGGCGCTGCAACCGTCATCAGCGCAATGGGCGCCGGCAAACGTGCAGCAGCAGACATAAACCGCTTCCTGAAAAGCGAAACTCATTGGGATAAATAGATTCCGGCCCTGTTGCAGCCGTAATTCTCGATTTCTGTCACAATTTGGACACAGTAGCAACTGCAAACGTTTGACCAAATCCCAAATAAACCCTTATTATCAACTATGCGAGAGTGGCGGAACTGGCAGACGCGCTGGACTTAGGAAGCGGCCAAGCCACTTTTAGCGAAATGGCTTCTGGTCTGGGCATTACAGTATCATATTGATATTACTGCTGAATATTGATTTCACCTTTTAGGCTATTTCCCGGTATTTTATGCATTTTAGCCCATCTTCCGCAGTTCAAAAATGTGAATTCAATTATATCAGCAAGTTAGGTTGCTAATCAGGCGATTTTCTGCACTACATTTTCAATTATCTTGGGTCTGTTGGGCATAAGTATTTTCATCCTCTGAAGTAGAACCCTTAGTTTTTTTGAAGGCGTGGAGACAACCCTTAGCCTGATGGTTTTGTCTCTTGCAGGCAGCAGGACATCACACCTCAGTCACGTTCCATCCTTACACGAGCCAGTTCCCGTTTGGTTTCATATAACTCGCGTTCCAAGGCTGTTATTTCCCGCTGCCCTTTACCAACTTCACCAAGTTTTCCTGACTCATATGCTTTGACCCAGTACCTGATGGTAGATGGCGGCAACTGCAACCTGCGCCCAACCTCTGGAATCGATAGCTTGTCCTCAACTATCATCCTTACTGCTTCCGCCCGAAACTCCTTTGTGAACTTCCCTTTTGGAATCCTTTCTACTGCCATTTCGACACCTCCGTATTAGTTATTTTAACTCATACTTTGGTGTCCGGTTTTTCAATCATACCTCAATAACGAGCATATCTCTGCTCCTAGAGACTTGATTCGAGCATCTGTTGTTCTTTCTGTCGCTGCATTAGATTTCTGTCAAATCCAGAACAAACCAGAGAGGGTCATCAAATGAAAGCCGGGGAAGCAGGAGATAAGCCGAGAAAAAAGAAAGGGACACTGCCAATAAGCAGTGTCCCTGATTTACACTATTCAATTCAATATAAAGAAACTATTTCATCTTAGCTGCGGTATTCTGATTGCTTGCGGCATTCTTATAACTCTTCATTAAATTATCCGAGACATTTCTCATTTCACTCGCTGAATGCGCATTTGCGTAAGGATTTTCCTTTGTTGAAGACGCCTTTTGTTTCGCCTTGGCGCTTATATTGATACTATAGTCCGAAGTATTAGTCGCCTGTTTTTTCTTGTTTGGGGTGTTTGCCTTCTGATGTTCCTTCATGAGATTTTCAGATACCTTCCTCATGTCACTCGCGGTATGTGCATTGGCATACGGGTTTTGGGTTACGGAATCAACTGCCATATATTCACCTCCATTTAGATGACCTTCTTTTACTATTATACTCCAAGGACGGGACAATTGAAAGGAATAAAAAATAAAGAGAGTAAGGTATAATATAAAAGCTAAACTTTTCAATGGAGGTCACGAAAAATATGAAAAAAACACTGGTAATGTTAATGCTTTTGGCATTTTTTGCCGTACATCTCGAAGAGGCGTTTGCGCGTGCAGGCGGCGGCAGGGGTGGCTTTGGCGGCGGGAGCTTTGGCAGCAGGGGATCAAGGTCATATTCCCAGCCCTCAAGGCCCTCTTCCAATCAATACCAGAAACAACAGACTCAGCAGCCGGGAAGCGCAGCTCCTTCATCAATGCCTCAGTCCGGGGGCTTTATGAGGAACCTCGCAGGAGGACTGGCCGGTGGATTTTTAGGCTCCCTTCTTTTCAGCAGTCTGGGATTTGGCGGAGGGATGGGTCATGGCGGCGCCGGCGGCGGGTTTGGGTTCCTCGAAATAATCCTCTTTGCAGGGCTCGCTTTCGTTATCTATAAAATGGTTAAATCAAAAAAGACGTCTGCCCCTGCTTATGATACCGGAGGGCAGAGATATGGCCAGGATTACAACAGTAACTATCAGCCTGTAAGGGACATACCGCAGGCAACAGCATATGCGGATGACCCCAGCGCCGGGCTATCACAAATAAGACGGGTTGACCCCTCGTTTGACGAAAGCAGGTTCAGGGAAACGGCAACCGATATATTTTTCAAGGTACAGGCCGCATGGATGAACAGGGACATAGAATCTTCAAAGTTTCTCTTTGCGCCGGAAATACTTGACAGTATGCGTTCCGACGTCGCAAAAATGAAGTCAGAGGGCCGCATAAACAGGCTTGAGAACATAGCCATGAGGACTGTTGAAATATCAGAGGCATGGCAGGAGCAGGGGAAGGACTACATCACCGCAGGGATAACAGCCAATGTGCTTGATTATGTGACAGATGAATCAGGCAAACTAATAGAAGGCAGCAGGACAGAACCTGTCAGGTTTATGGAATACTGGACGTTTGTAAGGCCGGTTGGTACTGGAAGCTGGCAGCTTTCCGCTATCCAGCAGGGAGAATAATTCCGAATAATGCCCTGGCAGAGATCAACTGTTAAGTATGCTTTTAATCTTCGCCATTAAATTGTTTATTTCCACAGGTTTTGATATAAATTCAAGGCCTTCTTCATAAATACCCCTTGATGTCAGGATATCCTGGGTATAACCGCTCATAAAAAGGGTCCTGACATCAGGGTTTGTTTTCTTAATATGGTTATATACCTCCTTGCCGTTTCTCTTGGGCATTACCACATCCAGAATAATCATGTCTATATGTTCTTTGTTCTCAACATATTTCTTTATGGCATCTGATCCATCCACGGCAAGCAGGACTTTATATCCATAACCTCTGAGGGCGTCCTCCATAAATCCCCTTACTGCTTCTTCATCCTCTGCAACAAGTATAGTTTCCGTACCCCTCAAATCAACATGCGGCTGCACCTCAACCGCTTCATTGCCTTCACCTTTGGTTTCTTCGGATGCCGGCAGGTATATCTTAAACGTCGTACCCCACCCTTTTTCAGTATATATATCAATAAAGCCTCCGTGCTGTTTTATTATCCCATACACCATTGCAAGCCCAAGACCTGTCCCCCTGTTCTTTTCCTTTGTCGTGAAAAAAGGCTCAAAGATATGCGGAATATCTTTTTTATCTATGCCCGATCCCGTATCGCTTATAGAAAGCATCATGTATCTCCCGGGCTTTGCATTGTATTTAACAGCGAATTCCTGGCCAAGCAGCTCAGACGTTGTACCTATGGCAATCCTGCCGCCTGCCGGCATGGAATCCCTTGCATTTGTAACAAGATTCATTACAACCTGCTCTATCTGATTGGGGTCTGCAAATACAGGGGATTCCGTCTCAGAACAGGTTATTAGGACTTCAATATCTTCTCCTATCAGGCTCTTCAATAAATCCGAGATGTTCCTTATGACTTCATTGAGCTTTATCGTATTGGGTTTCATGATCTGCTTTCGGCTGAAGGCAAGGAGGCTCCCGGTAAGGTTCTGTGCCCTTTCCGCTGCATTCAGCACCTGCTGGACATACCTCTTTGTCGTTTCGTCACTATTATCAAGTCCATGCTGAAGAAGAGAAGCATATCCTGTTATCGCGGTAAGAAGATTGTTGAAGTCATGGGCAACCCCGCCTGCCATAAGGCCGAGAGATTCCATTTTCTGGGATTGGAGCAGTTGCTCCTCCAGTATCTTCTTATCTGTAATGTCCCTGTTGCTGACGCGCCTTCCAAGGAACCTGTCTTCAATATAGATGGGCCTGCATACATGGGAAAGCCACTTCATTTTACCTGTTTTTGTAATTATACGGAATTCGATCTCTTCGTGTTGAGCCGTTAAAAAACTGTCCATATGTACGGCATATGAATTCTTGTCTTCAGGGTGCACCATCTCATGTCTCAGGTCCGGGTTATCAATAAATTCCTGCTGTGTATACCCGGACACCTGCTCACATGAAGCAGAAATGAAAACTACTTCTCTTTTCTCATTAATCCAGTACTCCCAATCAGAGGCAAATTCAGAAAGTGTCCTGAACTTCCATTCACTTTCGGTAAGCTTTTGCTTTTGTTGACTGATGTTTTCATAGCCTTCCTTAAGGGCATTGCTCATGGCATTAAAATTCCTTGCAAGCTCCCCAAACTCGGTATTGTCATTGTATGAAATCGTGTAGCCGAGGTCCCCTGACGCAATCATCCGGGTTGCATCCACGAGTTCGTTTATCGGTTTTGTTATCATTTCAGTAAGTTTGAAGGCGATCAGGACGCCTATCAAAAATGCAAAGATAACAGTGGCAAGGAGAATGAACCTTGAGTAGTTGATTTTTTTGAGCGCTCCGATTGTCTTTGCGTTAAGGCTTTTGTCTGCCAGGAATGCCATTTCCTGTGTCCTTGAGAGGAGAGAATCTCCGATGCCTATAGCGACCATCTTAAGCCTTTCTATTCTCTTCTCATTCGCCGTAGTCGTTATCAGTTGACTGATTGCCTGCTCATATTGTTCGACGGTATGCACAATCTTATTGAGCCTGTCCGCCACCTCCTTATTATGGTGGCAGTTGAGGCAATTTCTTGAGGCTTCTTCAAGGGCTATGACATTTTCAACTATCACATCCAGTTCCTTGCCAAATGTAGTACCGGTTGTGTAGAGGTTCCCCTGTACGGTCTGGGTGTTGATAATCAGGTTCTGCCTTATTATTTCAACCCTGTGGAGATTTATTACAGACTCTATGTCCCTGCTTATCTTGTATGTATTGTATATGCTCAGCCCCGCTCCTATCGTGAACAGGAGAAACAGTGCGGACAGATAATATATAAGTTTCTTTCTCATTTACTTTCCGGCTCCTGTTCGTCCCTGAAAGCCTTGCCGGTCTTCCTTATGATATCTTTCACAAAGGAATAATTGCGCTTTTGGGCGTCCTCAAAATTTAATGCCCCAAGCTTATTAAGGACCTCTTTGCCCTCGGCTTCTTCTCCCATGCGCAAAAGGACATTTTTTAACTTTGTTTTTAGTTGAGTTGGCATGCTCTTTCTGACGCAGAGGGTCGCCGAAGGGAAATCTCTCGATGTCGCGATAACAGTCAGTTCGTTATTTATTGATCTGTCTTTCTCTATCATTTTCTTATATATCCTGTCTTTCGCACAACCTATGTCCGCCCTGTTGTCAAGCACAGAGTATATAACAGAATCATGGCTGCCGGTAAAATAGTGTTCTTTGAAATAGGCTTCAGGGTTATGGACACCCTGTTCTTTCAGGTAGGAAACAGCAAACAGGTATCCTGTTACCGTAAGACTGTCGACAAAGGCAATCCGTTTGTCCTGCATATCTTTCACGGTTTTTATACCACTGTCCTTCCTGACAAAAATATAGCTTTGGACCGTAGATTTTCCGTCAAGGCCTACAGGGGTTGCTATAGGTACCACTCCGAGTTTTTCCATGGCCAGGTAGCCGGTCATGATGCCGAAAAATGCCCCGTCCATCTTGCCGGATTCGAATTTATCAATAATATCTCCGTATCTGCTCAGAATGGTCAGCCTGACCTTAATCCCGAGTTTCTTTGATAAATATGCCGCAAGGGGTCTATGCTTCTTGACCTGATCAAAGATATTCTCTTCAGGGATAAGCCCGATAATCATCTCGTCCTGACAAAATGCCCTTAAAGGAAGGCAGAGGACAACCAGAGAGAATATCAAAAGCTTTGTTGCTTTGCCCATAATCATTTTATTAGCCTTGTCGCCTCCGTTACAAGTTCAACCGGGATATCGAAGCCTATGCTTACTGCCTCTTTCAGGTTGAAAATCAGTTCTGTATCGCTGGCACAGGTCCTGCTGATCCTATCCGGAGACATACCGTTAAGTATCTTTATTACCCTCTCAGCAGATTTCTCCCCCAGCTCTTTCGGGTTTGCGTAAAGGGCTATTATAAAATTTCTGCCTGGCATGAGTGATGCAATCGGGATCCTGTGCGTTTTTGCAAAATCCTCTATATCTGAAAAAACCATGCTCGCCATGCAACTGTGTGTAATGATAATGGCATCAATTTTCCTGTTTGAAAGGACCGTTTTTATATTGCGGCGCCCCTGGAGGTTTATTGGTTCCACCTTTAAACCGTACAGGCCGGCCAGCTTGTAGAGTTCCTTTGACTGATATGCAGAATCCTCCTCACCGGAACTGTAAACGATCCCAAGGGTCTTGACCGGGGCAATGCCCCGCAGGTAGCGCAAAAGGCTCGAAATGGGAAGCTTTGAGCTTATGCCTGTAATATTTGCCGCCTTGAGCCTGGAGGCAACAGACTCATAAACATCCGCATACACAATGGGTATTTTTGTCTTTTCATTATAAGCGGCAACTGTCGCGGGCGCACCATATGTGACAATCACATCAACATCAATCGCGATTAGTTTTCTCAGTGCATTACTCAAAGAAATATCGTCCGGATAAGGCGTCTGTACAATCACTTTTACCCTGTCTGCATATCCCTCCCTGTTTAACTTAGACATGAAGATATTTTGAACATCCCTGTAATACTTGATATCTCCCGCTATTATAATGCCGATGCTCTTTTCGTCAGCAAAGGCCGGAGGGTGATCGAGCAACAAAAGCAGATGAATGATTAGTGTTAAAATTAATGTACACTTAAGGTTTTTACTTTGAATCCGAGACGGGATGTCCTTATCAATACTCAATTAGAACCCCTTTGAGATCGTAACCATAAGAATATGTGCTGTGCCATTCTCAAGGTCATCGTAAGGATTAGCAAGCGCATCCTTAACACTGCAATATTTATAAGTTGTTCCTAATTTAAGTTCACCTTTGAACCTGTATTCTCCGGAAAATGAATATATCGTATCTTTTGTCTTCAGGTCGGAAAATGAAGCGATGGAGACGGGCTCAAGAAGATCTTTGGCTGCTGGATAAAACCTTGAGTTGCTTACTGTATGACTTACTCCAGCGCTGATATTTATGTTATTTTTCGGCATATAGCTAATGTCCGCTGCATAATTCTGAGAATCTTCCTTATAGGGGACACGCGCATCAATACTATTGACCAGCGGTGCCGAACTGGTCCTGTATGATATGTCCTGCCTGGTTTTCGAATGCATATCAGCATAACTCGTTGTGAAACAGATATTTTCATTCAATATAAAAGAGACGCTTCCAAACACCTTGCCCCTGAGCACATCCCTGTTATCAGGGCTTAATACCGTATTGCCTGCCTGGTCCAGATAGCGCACACGGTCCCTCCTTTCAGCTGCAAGGTTATATGACAAAAGGGTATTTATTCTTTGCAAAGGCATCCATGAAAGAGCTATCCTGCCTTCATCTGAGCGGTCGGGTTCAATGTTATATGCAGGATTATTTATTTCCTTGTGGAAATAACTGGCCTTCAGGTTCAGGGATTTCAGGACCCTCGTATCCGCAGCCAGCGAGAAGATTTGCCTCTGTGTTGAGCCTGGAATGGACCACAAGCCGGCATTTTCCCTTTCCATGTCGTCAAATGTATATTCAGGCTTCAGAGTTAAAAATGAGGACAGCCTGTACCTTACCGCCACCGAGGCTGTATTGATTTTTGATGAAATGGAAGGTCTTACTCCATAAGTATAGCTGTTCAACGGATTAGTCACGTCTCTTAAGGTGACAGTGTCCGGATTGTCAAGGTCCGTCTCTTTATGTCTGTATCTGAAAAAGAAAGCAAGCTTTGTTATCGGCATCCATATCACTTCACCTGCGCCAATAAAATAATCGGCTTGTGACCCGCTATAGTTGTTCTCCCTCTCTATCCTCGAAACGGTAGCAGTAGCCACCAATCCACCTGTATACGATGTGTGGAGCTTTATCGTATCAGACGAGCCTGTCAGCTCCGGCACCAGACCATAAGGATATCTTCCAGGCGCCCTTGGAGGGATTGAATTCGCAGCGGTAAAATCCTCATACAGTACACTGCCTTTTCCAGCATCAAATCGCTTCTCACTATGGGAGATGTCCAATTCTACAGGCCCCAGATGGCTGTTTATGCCAATGACAACATTTCTCGTCTGCCAGTCAACGTCCCTTTCCCGGGATTTCCTCACATTGTCATTACGATAACCTGAACCTGCCAGACTTATCTGCTGAGCAACCCCTTTTCTTTCAAGCATAGAGGCATCTATGTAAAGATGAGACGGGAAATCAGGCGTTTTGAACCTAAAAAACAGGTTGTTCATGCTGGTCTTCACAGCGTATTTTTTCCCGGCATCCGTGACATCAACGCCTGGTGAAGGAGTAGAAGGATCGAGGTCCTTAAGGCTTATATTGTCAAGGTTATGGAACAGTGTCCTGTTTATTCCCCTGAAGTAGAACATATCCTTAAAGGCATAGGTGGCCTCTCCAAGAAAATCTTTTTTACTCCTGAGTTCAATGTCCAAATGCAATCTATGGGGAAAGGAAACGGCCCTTAATTCTTCGCTTAGCGTAATGGAATTGTGCAGGTACTCGTATTCGGCCGCCCGCGCAGAACCTTTCAGTCCTATAAACCTGTACCCGGTAGAAACAGACAAGGCTGGTTTTATTTCAGGAAATTCATATATCTCCTTTTCCTCTTCATATGCCTCTTCTTCATACACCGCTTCTTCCTGTCCGATGTCCCGGACCTTGATCTCATCAGCAAAAACAGCCCCAGGCACAAGCGCCAGCAATACGATTAAAGATAATAGCTTCTTAATACCCCTTCCTCCTCTTCATCCTTCTATTGGATGAACCTCCCCTTGCCGCTTGCAGACGGGATGTCAGTACCGTGGATCTGAGAATGGCAGTTTGTACACCGCGTAGAGAAGGCACCCTTTGATTCCCTGGCAGAACTGCTCAATGACCGGTGTCCTGTATGACATTGCAGGCACAGGAAGGGCTCCCGAACGGTAAGCAGATAGTTACTTGTGGAGCCATGCGGGCTATGGCACACCCTGCAATTTTCCGTGCTTTCGGCATGTTCATAAACGAACGGCCCCTCTTTTTCCGCATGACATTGGGTACAGGTCTCTTTAACAGTCGCCTTTCTCAGCAATTTATCATTAGTCGTGCCATGTGCGTCGTGACAGTCCGTGCAAAAAATCTTTTTCTCAGGGACTGGATGATGTGTGGGCAGTGAAAATTCCGCTTTGACATCCAGATGGCACTTATAACACATCTCGCTGGTATTCTTGGGCTGCACCTTCAGGTCATATTTACCCACCTTGAAATCACTGCAGATACTATGGCATCCGATACATGAAACGTCGTTCATTGCATGGCTGCCCGCATTCCAGTTGTGCAGATTGAAGGTTGCGTTAGCAGTATGACATTTGAGGCAGATAAGAGATTGCGCCTGTGCCGGAAGGTTCTTTATATCGATCAAGGTCTTATAGTTGCATGCAGTCCGTTTTCCTTCCCTTTCATCCATCTCGACCTTTTTCAGCGTCAGCCCCTCTATTGCAAGACTGCCTGGTCCGTGGCACGACTCGCAGTTAATCAGGGGCATTCCTGATTTTCTTGATAGCTGGACCCCCATTGTGCTTGCATCGAGATTACGCCTTATTTCATCATGATAATGGCAGGCAGAGAGACAGTTCTGAGTGCCTACGTATTGGGCATCGAACCTTCCGACTATGAGCTTTTCGTATTCTTCCAGAGGGAAAATGGCCTTGGAGGATTTAAGAGACTCGCATCCGGAAAACAACAATACAATGAGGATGGTGAAAAAGGCGCTGAAATTATTTTTAAAAAACTTCATTCTCACCTCCTCATGGCAACACCGGGGAAAAGAGCTTGCTCCTTTTTTGGCATCTAATTATATATAATCATATTGCCGTTGCGCAAATCTTTTATCTATCGGGGAAATATTATGATTTGTGCAACAGGCCCTGATGGGACACATGTTGCAATAAAAGAGGACAAAAATGAAAAGCAAAGGATATTCCGAATTGATCTGCCGTGGTTTCTGCAAATTTTATAAGCCTGGCAAAGAGGCCATCCAGTGTGGCGGTTATTCATTCCTGAGGGACAACCTAACCATCGGAGAACTGCGGTATCTGTACAAATCCTCACAACAGACCAGGGACAGACTTGAACTGCCAGGGACCGGGTCGGGTGAGCATAAAACCTTGGAAGGCCTCATTTGCAGGAAATGTGATTTTCTTGTGGACGGATGTGACTTTATGGACAACCGGTCAGCCCCCCCCTGCGGCGGATACATACTGGTCAGACTGCTTTTGGACTAATCTTTTCTTCTTATTCTTACGGTATTGGCGTGCGCATCAAGCCCTTCCATGTCCGCAAGCGCTTCCACAGTATCTGACAAAAACATAAACCCCTTTTTTTCAAACCTGAGAAGACTTGTCCTCTTGATGAAATCATATACCCCTAGAGGGGATGAAAACCTGGCTGTACCGCCAGTAGGCAGCGTATGGTTCGGGCCTGCGGAATAATCACCGAGCGGTTCAGGAGTCCATTGTCCGAGGAAAACAGCCCCCGCATTCCTTACAGAATTTAGATATTTCTCAGGATCGCCTGTCATTATTTCAAGGTGTTCAGGCGCGATCTCATTTGCCAAATCAATGGCCTTCCCGATATTTTTGGTCATTATCACTGCCCCGAAATTTTTTAATGACTTTGTCGCCATGGCCTTTCTCTTTAACAGCTTCATCTGCCCTGTCAATTCATACACTACTGTTTCCGCAAGGCGTTTTGAATCCGTGACCAGTATGCTTGAGGCAAGCTCATCATGCTCTGCCTGGCTTAACATGTCAGCGGCTATGAACGCCGGGTTTGCGGTCTCATCGGCTATTATCAATATCTCGCTGGGGCCTGCGATCATGTCTATGTCCACCTCACCAAATACCATCTTCTTGGCCATTGCAACAAATATATTGCCGGGACCTGTTATCTTATCAACCTTCCCGATAGTTCCCGTGCCATATGCCATAGCTCCTATTGCCTGGGCCCCGCCTATCCTGTAGACTTCCTTCACTCCCAGGAGTTGTATCGCTGCCATGACATTCGGGTTTATTTCTCCAATCGGAGTCGGAACGCACAATGCTATTTCGTTAACGCCCGCAACCTGTGCAGGTATGACATTCATCAGCACTGTGGAGGGATAGGATGCCTTGCCGCCCGGCACATAGATACCTGCCCTTTCTATGGGCCTTATTATCTGCCCAAGCAATGCCCCTTCTTTTTTGAAAGACCACGACTTCTCTTTTTGTTTCTCATGAAAATACCTGATCCTTTCAGCGGACAGTTCAAGCGCCTTTATTATCTTCTTATCGGCCTTTTTTGAGTGATTTTTAATCTCGGCAAGGCCAAGCTTCAAGGACAGATCATGTCCGTCGAACTTTTTGGTGTATTTTTTGACTGCGGAGTCACCGTTCTTTCTTACATCGGAGAGGATGCCCCTGACCGTCTTTTCGACTTGGGGATTTAAGCCTGCCGCCCTTTTCCTGAGGAGTTTCAGAAAAGCTTCTATTTCCGTATTCGCCTTAAGCACTCTCATAGTCAATAATTATAGCACACCGGCTTTTGCAGGTGGCATCAACGCATGTGTACTGTCAGGAATATTACAGGCTAATTACAAAAAAGGCCTTGGGGAACAGGCCCCTATTTCACCTTAAGTTTTTTCCGGAGCATCAAAATAGCTGTTCCGGCATCGCGTTTTAACCAGAACAGGCAAAAAAACGCCATTGCCATGACCAGGATCGCAAGCGTCATCTCTCCCCTGTCAAACATCATGAAACTGCCTCCGCTCAGGAAGATGAAAAACCCAGTCGGCACAATTACCCTTGAAAAAAGCTCCCGCCACGGTGATATTTTTCTGTAACAGCCTTCCGCCTCAGCAGACATACCCAGTTTCTCATGCAGCATACCCTTATTTAACCATGCCATATTGAACCTCTGATCATTCTCTACAGCACGGTCATAGCAGGCAATCGCCCTCTGCGGATCAGAATCCTCCATATGCAAACCAAGCCGGAACCACATAGCGCTTAAATTCCTGGCCTTCTCAAAACACTCCCCGGCCTCTTCCGGCTTACCGATTTCCTCAAGTATAACACCCTTAAGGAACCATCCCCTGTCAAATTTGGGTTGCGCGGAAAGCAGCTCATTTAATAGTTTGAGGGCATTATCGTATTTTTTATTTGCATAATGTTCCAGCGCATCTTCAAGCAACCGCCCTATATTCTCCATAGCTCCCTGATTCCTCCCTTTCCCCTGTATGAAAAAAAGGCCGGATATCCGGCCTTTTTTTCGTACTTTACTGAAAACCTGTTACAATCTTCCCTTAAGCAGATCATTTACCACGGCAGGGTCCGCCAATGTGGAGGTGTCTCCCAGGTTCTCGACATCACCATGCGCGATTTTTCTGAGTATCCTGCGCATGATCTTGCCGCTCCTGGTCTTGGGCAATCCGGGAGCGAACTGCAATTTGTCAGGAGACGCAATAGGGCCAATGGCAGTCCTGACATGTCCTATAAGTATCTTCTTGAGCTCATCAGTCGGCTGAACACCCTCTTTCAGGGTGACATACACGTATATGCCCTCTCCCTTGATATCATGCGGGTATCCTACAACTGCCGCCTCTGCTACAGACTCATGGCTGACAAGAGCGGACTCAACCTCCGCAGTGCCAAGCCTGTGTCCTGATATATTGATGACATCATCTATCCTTCCCATGAGCCAGTAATCGCCGTCCTTGTCAACACGGGCGCCGTCTCCGGTCATGTACCTGCCCGGG
>Ga0209211_10007880_pt1 | contig 14797 bp, 8 predicted proteins | sample RifGroA2_FD_183992 | JGI IMG/M metagenome (GOLD analysis project Ga0209211, IMG submission 183992) | Groundwater microbial communities from Rifle, Colorado, USA - Groundwater A2 (SPAdes) (version 2) | ecosystem: Environmental > Aquatic > Deep subsurface > Groundwater | place: Rifle, Colorado... | reverse complement strand
TTGGTACTAATGAAGCAGCTAAAACGCTGAGCAGTGTGACAGTTTCATTTACTGGTGTGACGGGAACTCCGACCTGGACCGAAAGCACAGTAATTTCTTCAGATTTGAAAGATTTAAGCACTGACGCCTCTTTGAGCGGTATTGCTTTGTATAAGGATGTAGATGGAAATGATTCTTTTGATGCTGGAATTGATACTGTTGTTACTTTGGCTTCAAGTCCAGTTTATGGCGCCACAAATACATTTACTTTAACACCAGCCACGCCGCCAACTTTGGTTGCTGGTGATAAATATTTTGTGATAGTTAGAATAAAGGCAAGTCCGGTTAGTGGTAATGCTTTTACTATGACTTTGGCAACAGATGGCATTGTGACAAGTGTAAGCTCGCCAACCATCACTTCCAGAACAACGGCTTCTGTGACAGTTGACACCACAGCGCCGACTATGGATTCAAGCAGTCCTGCTAATAGCGCGACTGGTGTGGCAATCAATGCTCTGGTTAATGTGACAGCGAGTGAGATACTTAAAACTAGTACTATTAACGCATCAACTATTAGTTTAAAAGCAAATACTCCGAATAATCAAGGCGGCGCTCCGTCTGGAAATAATCTTTGTACTAGCGCGACTTTCACCTCAACCATTAATTGTATTCATAGCAATCTTGGTAATTCAATTTGGTACACCTTGACCGTATCAACCAGTGTGCAAGATTTAGCTACTAATGCTTTGGCTTCAAATTATGTAGTTCAGTTTCAAACAGTGGCAGTTGATTCTACTCCTCCAACTATGGATTCAAGCAGTCCGGCTAACGCTGCAACTGATGTAGCCACTGACGCGACAATTACAGTAACACCAAGCGAAACCTTGAGTGGCGGTTCAATTAGTACTACCAGTGTTAGCTTAAATGCAAATAATCCTAATTTACAAATAGGTACACCGAGTGGAAGCAATCTTTGTACTTCTGTGACTTACACCGCAACAATTAATTGTATCCATACTGCGTTTTCTGCTTCAACTTGGTACACATTGACCGTGACAACAGGAGTTCAAGATGTGGCTGGTAATAATTTGGCATCAAATTATACCGTGGTGTTTCAAACGGCCTCTACTCCAACCACAGTTGTTTCTGGTGTGCAAACATTAAGAGCCCAAAGAGGAGGAGGGTCTCTAACATATTTACACAAAGTTACTTTTGGTGGAACAGAAAATGGAAAAACATTGAACGGAATAACAGTTTCATTCACCAGTATTTCTGGTTCGCCAACTTGGACCGAAGGTGCGACAACTTCATCTATGTTGACTAATTTAGCTACCACAGGTGGTGGAGTGAGTTTGTATAAAGATCTGAATAACGATGGTAATTGGGGAGGGTTTGCAACAGACACTCAAATTACTTTGGCTTCAGGTCCGGTCTATGGTGCGGCAAATTCATTTACCTTAACTCCGGCTACACCGCCAGCTATTACCACAGGAGATGTTTATTTTGTGATTTTGTTGTTTAAGGCAAATGCAGATATTGTGACTGGTCAATCATTTACTGCGACTATAGCTGCTAATGGTGTTGCTACAAGCGGTGGTTCACCGACTGTTACGTCTACAACTACGGCTACTATTGCCATGGATACAGTGGTACCGACTATGAATTCGAGCAGTCCGGCTAATGCCGCAACAACGGTTGCAACAGACGCTACAATTACCGTCACATCAGGTGAGGTCTTGTTGAATAGTACTGTTGGTACAGGTACAGTTTCTCTGAAAGCTAATACTCCTAATTTGCAAGGCGGTATGCCAGGAGGCGCAAATCTTTGTTCGAGCGTCGCCTATACCACTACCGTCAACTGTACTCACGCCGCGCTTTCAGAAGTCACTTGGTACACATTGACTGTAACTACTGGAGTTCAAGATCTGGCTAGTAATGCCTTGGCTTCAGATTACATAGTTGTGTTTAGGACGAGGAGCAATGATGTGACGCCTCCGACCGTAACGGAAATGGGTGGACCGCAAAACGGCATGCAGGGTGTCACGACTGATGTTTGGATTGATCGCGGATTTAGCGAGCCTCTTGCTCCAGCTACTGTGACTACTTCGTCCGTCCTTCTTCAAACCAATACTGGAAATACGCAAGGTGGAGCGCCGACTGGTGAAAATAACTGTACCAGTGTTACTCTTGGAGACAGCAATGCTAGAGTTTTCTGCAATCATAATGCTTTGACCGCAAATACTTGGTACACCTTCAAAATTACTACTGCCGTGACTGATGTAGCAGAAAATCCTTTGGCAACGAACTTTACTGCCTCGTTCATGGTTTCTAGTTTCGGTGGCGGTACAGAATTCAACCCGCCGCCAATGATTTTTGGATCTTCACCGGCTTCAGGACAATCCTTGCCAACCAACGGCAAAATCATGCTTAATTTTTCACGACCAATGACGCAAGACGGCGCAGGTTCGGTTTTGAGCATCACCAATGTAAAATTGTTCTCAACCACAAATAACAATCCTTCTGGAAGCAACTTGTTTACTACTACGAGTGGCTGGGCGTGGAACTCTACCTCTAACGTACTCTTGATTCCATTGCCATCACTTACTGTTGGAAATACATATCGTTTGATAGTCATGGCAGAAAACGGAAATTTTGCTTGTACAACGTGTGTTAAAAGCACAGACGGTCTGCCGCTTATGGGTCAGAATTTTATTGTTGATTTTACAGCTTCAGCTGTTGATAATACTGCGCCAGCTGTGAGCGGAAGTTTGCCAGCAAGTGGCGCGACTGGCGTTGACCGCGCATTATATGATTATTCTATCTCCTTTAATGAGTCTTTGAACCCAGCGTCAGTTTCAACTTCAACAGTAAAATTATATTGTAATGACACTGATACCAGTGCGGGTAATGGGTGTGCTGGAACAAATTCAAATGCTGTTGATGGCACTGATGTTGATTTGAGCGCAGTGGCGCAAGCCCCAATTCTTGATCCAGATGGACGAACGGTTCATGTTTCACTTGGCGCAACTTTGCCTCAAGCTAGTGATAATTATTACATCAGAATTGTGAGCGGAGGTTCAGGAGTTAAAGATATGGTTGGAAACGCTATTGGCGCGGATGTAATTATTCCATTTAGATTTGGCAGTAATGTAAACGGCGGAGCAACTGATTCATCTGGACCAAGAGTTTTGTTTGCTAATGCTGATAATTTTGGAATTTTTATCACGCTTAGCGAGGCAATGTTGTCCGATGTTTCTTCAAGTGCGGCGAAAACAACCAGTTCAGGAGCAAATGATGTAAATAATGCGAGCAACTGGACTATTGAAACTACGAATGACAATGTAAATTATTCAACTGTTAATTTAACTGGCAAAGAAGTTTTCTATGAAGGTTATTCTGCCACTTTGCAAATTGAAGGTTTGATGATGCCACCAAATCAACGTTTCCGTGTGACTGGTAGCACAGCAATCCGTGATCTTTCTGGTAATGCTTTGGACAGCGGTTATCTTACCGCTTCGGGTACAGTAGGCAGTTCAGGGGATACTGGCGGAAACCTCGGACCAAACAGCGGTGGCGGACAGGTTGACTTCTTCACTCGTGCAAGCGATCCAATCAATGTTTTTCCAATGGCTGGAATGGTTGGCGCCAATACTCGTTATCGCGTTGAGTTTCGCGCGCCGACGGCAATCACTGCCGCGGGAAAAATCACCTTAACTTATCCTTCAGGATTTTCATTTGGCGGAACTTGCACCACCTTGCCAACTGATACTTTTGAGAATCAGGATATCAATGGCCAATCTACCGGAACTGTCACTATTTCTTCAGTAGTCTGTGATTCAGTTTCACGAACTATTACTCTAACTCTTGGCGCGACTGGAGTTGTGGCGAGCGATCGATTGCAGTTTGTGATTCAGGGGGTGATAAACTCAACTATTGCTAAAGAGCCGGGAACTACTGGCTACACTGTTGGTATTAAAACCTACAACGCTTCAAATCTTTTGCTTGATTCACTGACTTCCATGGCATTTTTCTTGAATGCTGGTGGCAGTCGTTCAGTTTCCGGCCGTCTCTTTGTTGATAATGGAGCAGGTGGCGGAACAGCGAGCAATGGTGTTCAGGATGGCACAGAAGCTGGCGCTGAAGGCATTTCAGTTTGTCTTGGCGGTCCAATGGGCTTTAGTTGCGCCAATACTGATGCGAGCGGTGATTATAGTTTCGGTAGTCTCTCTAATGGTTCTTATCGATTAGATATTCCGCCAATTACTTCTGGCTCTCTAACCGGTGGTCCATTTTATCGCGATATTTTCATTAATAACGCGAGTGTGACCGGAGAAAATTTTCCATTAACTTCAGCTTCATCAGAAAATATTCTTGATGTTTATGTAAGCGGTGGAGTTGGTTTGGCTGGTACAAAATTAGATATTTTTGCTTTTTCTTCGGCTGGCGGAACAGTTGGTCCGCAAGCTGGCGGTGGCGGAGCTGGTGGAGGAGTGGCGCGTGAAGTTACTCTTGACGGAAGCGGAAATGGTGAAGTTGATTTACCTTTGACTGCCGGACGCTGGGAAATCGGCGTTGGTCCTTGGATGCCAAAAACTCCGGGCACAACCATGTCGGTTCCAGATTTCAATTTCATGCCGCCTCAACCGCGACAAGTTGAAGTCGGAAATTCCGGCGTACCGGATTCATGCACAAGTGGTACTGGATCATCGACCAATGAACTTTGTTTCACTTTAACTTCAACATCATCTCAAATTCTTGGAAAAGTAGTTGATGCATCAGGTACGGCAATTGCAAACGCTTTTGTTATGGCTCGACCATCAGTTATGGATGGTTCAGGTGGTGGAACAGAAATGGGTTTTGCCACAGTTGCACAATCAAATTCAACTGGAAATTTTACGCTTAAAACTTTGACTGGTACTTTTATGGTGGAAGCTTCAGTTCCGGGTATGCCATTTTCAACGCCAACGGAGTGTACAATAAGAGCCAATACCGGCGCGTCAGACAGTAATTCTACGGCCGATGTTTATTGTAAAAGCGTTTTGATGATAAATGATGTGAGTGGCTTCTCTTCTGCTTCGCTTACTCCATCCGCAATTACTTCAAACGATCTTGTCTTCACAATTGCCAAAGGCAACACCTCAATTTCCGGATCAGTTCTTGATGATGGTGGTAATGCTATTACTTATGCCGGCGTGACAGTGCAAGAAGTGGATGGTAGTAATAATCCAAGCGGGAAATTTGTAGACGGAATGACGGATAGCACTGGAAGTTATACTTTGTATGTTGATGGCGGAACTTCGGAAACACCGAAGAATTGGCGTGCTTGCGCTTTTGCGCCTGGTTTTGGACAACTGCCTTGCCAGACTGTTGCTGTTGTTACAGGTACTAATGTTACCGGTAAAAACTTCCAACCAGTTTCTGCCAACTTTGTAACAGTAACTGGAACAGTTTATATTGATACTGATGGCGACAGTGTTGTTGATTCAGGTGAAGGTGTTTCTGGCGCTCATGTTAATATTTATGGAGCGAACGGTTCAAATGGTGGGGCAAGCGGTTCTGATGGTTCATACTCAATCAAGCTTACTTCTGGTACTGGTTATAACATTGAAGCTTTTGTACCGGGTCAGGGTCCAACCGAGCGACTTATTAGTCAGAATTTATCAGAAAGCGCTTCTGGAAAAAATCTGCGTATGACGCAACCTGGAACATTGAAAGTTTTGGTTTGTACGCCAACTGATGCTAACGACCTCTCACTTGGTTGTGCTTCAAGACAAGTAACCACGGCTTTTGTTGATGCGAGAAAGTCTGATGGATTTGGCAATGGAACAACTTCCAACACCACTTCTGGTATTTATGAACTTGTGGTGCCATCAGGAACCTACACTGTGAGAGCGAACAATGACAAAATTGGTCCGATCGGTTCTTCCTCTGGTGTAGTTGTAACTGGAAACGGAACCACTTATGTGAATATTGCTCCGCCAGCCACAGTTACTGTCTCTGGAACAGTTGCTTCTAGTGCCTCAGCTTGCGTTGAAGGCGCGACTGTTTCATTGATGCAAAGCTTGAACGGACGAATGATGCTCGCTTCTGTCGCGGCTGACGGTACTTGGTCATTAGTTGGTGTTCCATCAGGTACGTATGATGTGATCGCTATGAAACCGGGTTGTGTTGACAGCGCGTCAAAAGGCGCGGTAGTAGTAGGAAGCACTAATTTGACTCAAGTTAGTGACGCTGATCTGGCACGAACCATGTCGGTTACCGACGCCACAATTTCTGGTCATGTCTTTGTTGATGCTGATAGCGACGCCACCTTTGATTCTGGTGAAAACGTGAGCTATGACGCGGTGGTTTTTGCAAGCACCACGACTGGAAAAGCAGTTATTACCCCAGTTGATATTTCCAAATCTGGCACTGATGTGAACTATACCTTGAATCTCGTTCCTGGAACTTGGACAATCAAGGCTCGTTCTGATGGATCAGAATCAACAATTGCCACGGTTGTGGTTGCGACTGGCAATAATCTTACCCAAAATCTATCCTTAACTGCAATCGCTGGTTATACCCGCCGTGAACCAAGAACTTCAGCCATGACTCCATCACGTGGTGGTTTGATCAAGAACACAGAACTAGGTAATAAGTTTGAATTGAATATTCCCGCCGGTGCACTCGGAACTTCAACTAGCGATGGATCAATTATTACCAAAGAAACCACGGCGGTGGCTAATACCGGCACTCAAACAGTTATTGGTGGCAAAGGAATCAATATTACGCCGAAAAATTCTTCTAGCCAGCCAATAACCACAATTTCAACTTCAAGCGGCGGCGCGCCGACAGTCACAATTCCTTATGAAGAATCTGATGTGACAACAGCTGGTGGATCAGAGGCAAATATAATTATTGGCGCATGGTCAGAAGAAAAACAGCAATGGGAACCGCAATCAACTACCTGCGACACAACTAACAACACTTGCACGGCGACCGTGGAGCACTTTTCAACTTTTGCGACTATTGCTACAGTGACAACAACAACGGCGGCAGTGACAAGAACTGGAACAAGCGTTGGCGGTGGCGGTAGTTTGCCTCAGGCTTTAACCACTCTTACTCTTACAGCTCCAGATGGCAATGAAAAGTTGGTTTCTGGTACTACTGCTAACATCACATGGACTTCAAGCGGAAACGGAATTAGCTCCGTCACTATTAAACTATCATCAGATGGCGGTCTTGGTTTCCCAACCACTTTGGCCACTGGAGAAACTAATGATGGTTTGTATGTTTGGACTGTTGCTGGTGCAACTGGCGGAAGTTATAGAATAAAAGTGGAAGGCAAAGATGCTACTGGCACAGTTGTAATTTCTGATATTTCTGATCGTAACTTCTCAATTGGTGCGACTGGCAGTGTTCCGAATGCAGTTACTGGCACTAACGAAATTCCAGGAGTGACTACCGGTGCAAGTTTTGACAAAACTTTGGCTCTGGGCGCGTCGCCAAACATTAATACTGATATGGGAATTGTTACTGCTATCGGTGCAACCAACTGCGTAAGCGGGTCGTTGATTAAGGGTGCTTCCTTTACGGCTGTTTATTATTGCGGCGCGGATGGAAAACGCTATGTCTTCTCAAATGACAAGCTTTACTTTACTTGGTATGGAGACTTTAGTAGTGTGGCTGTGATTACGGATGCTCAATTAGCTTCAATCAGCATTGGTGGCGTGGTTACTTATCGGCCAGGTATAAAAATGGTCAAGATTGAATCTGATCCAAAGGTTTATGCTGTGGCGAAGAATGGATTATTGCGCTGGATAAAATCTGAAGTTATTGCAAGAGCTTTATATGGCGTCACTTGGAATCAGATGATTGACGATATTCCAGTCGGCTTCTTTACTCAATATACGATTGGGGCGGAGATTAGTGAGTAAGCGCGAAATCACGCAAAAGCGTACGCAAAAATACGCAAAATTAAAACAACCCTTGCAAATGCGGGGGTTGTTTTGGTTTTTTTACAGAGGTTCGATCTTGGTCAGATTAAGAATTTTATCTATTTTTAGATAATCCTCTGGTTGCATTTCCGCGCATATGCGCGTTTTTGCAACCAGAATTATTTGTTTGCAGGGACAGTGGTTTTATGCTATGATTTCCAGTAGATTTGGCAGATGATGCAGGTCTGTGGTTTTATTCAACAATGATTCGTTTATGTTTGACATTACTAGATATATAAATAAAATTATTTGCGGGGATGTAATAGACATAATGAGAAAATTACCGAACAATTCGGTTGATTTGGTTGTAACTTCACCGCCTTATAATTTAAAAAATTCTACTGGCAATGGTATGAAAGACGGCCGCGGTGGTAAATGGGCAAATGCTGCCTTGCAAAAAGGATATTCGCATTATGATGATAATATGCCTCACAAAGATTATGTAAAGTGGCAAAGAAATTGTTTAACTGAAATGATGCGTCTAATTCCTGAAAATGGAGCAATTTTTTATAATCATAAATGGCGTGTTCAGGGCGGATTATTGCAGGATCGACAAGATATTGTTAGTGGTTTTCCTGTCCGTCAAATCATAATTTGGAAACGAGCCGGCGGATTAAATTTTAATGCCGGATATTTTTTGCCTACTTATGAGGTAATTTATCTTATTGCAAAACCGAAATTTAAGCTTGTAAAAAAAGCAAATGCTTATGGTGATATTTGGGAAGTGTCGCAAGAAATGAAAAACGGGCATCCGGCGCCATTTCCTGTTAAATTAATTGATAAAATAATTTCCTCGACCGATGCTAAAATAATTTTAGATCCTTTTATGGGTTCCGGCACAACAGCAATTTCAGCCATAAATTTTAATCGTAACTATATTGGGATTGATATTTCACCAGACTATTGTGAGTCGGCAAAAAAAAGAATTAAACAGCATCAGTCACAAATTAAATTGTTATAAATATGGCAAAACCGATCATCTACACAAAACAGGATTTAATAAATAAACTTAAAGAAATCTCAGCAATGGGATTTATTTCAAACGCGCGAAAAGGCAATGCCGGAGGCATTGGCAATACACTCGAAGATTTGCTTGGTATTAAAGAAAATAATTTGCCGATTCCGAATGCTGCCGAATGGGAATTGAAAGCGCAGCGCTTAAATTCAACCTCATTAACGACGCTTTTTCACATTGAGCCATCGCCACGCGCAGTAAGATTTGTCCCGCAAATTTTACTTCCGTTTTATGGCTGGGTTCATAAAGAGGAAGGAAAGAAATATCCGAAGGGTGAAATGAGTTTCCGTCAGACAATTCATGGCAATTCAAGAAGTGATCGAGGCTTTAAAGTCGTGATTAATCGTGAAGAACAAAAGATTTTAATTTCTTTTGATTCAAAAAGTGTTGATCCTAAACATAAAGATTGGCTCAAGTTTGTAAAGAAGAATGCTGGACTTGGCGAACTTAGTCCGCAACCATACTGGGGTTTTGATGATTTGGAACACAAAGCCGGAACGAAATTATTGAACACTTTTTACGTTCAGGCTGAAGTGGAAGTTAGGCGAAAAAAAGAATTTTATCATTATACAAAAGTAATGATGCTACAAAAATTCAGCTTTGAATGTTTTTTGAAGGCACTTGAAGAAGGAAAAATTCTTGTGGATTTTGACGCGCGCACCGGACATAATCATGGAACAAAATTTCGCATGAAGCAAAATTATTTGCCAATGTTGTATGAGAAAACAACAGTTATAATGTGATCGGAGCTATTTTTATGAGTATTCAAATAAAGGAATTTATATCAAGAGAAAATATTGGTTTGATTTTAAATTTTCTCGGAACTTTTTTGTAGCTGTGGCGATTGGTAAAAGGCCACCAGAAGCAGGGGTCGCTGGATTTTTATTACCAGATGGTACCATACTCCATGATGCGGTTGTACTTCATTCATATTGGTTTTGGGTTGGTTTATTATTAGTAATGATTGGTTTTTTATTACAATTAAAATTATCAAAAAATAATTTTAATTTGGAGCGGAATTTTAATAAAATAACATGAATGAAGATAAAAAATGGTTTCGAGCACATAAATATGGTTATGGTTATGGACCAGCAACCTGGGAAGGGTGGATGGTAATGTTTGTGTATTTTGTATTTTTAGGATTTACCACTTGGAAATTAGTTGGTTTTGAAGATACTCAAGAACAGCCACCAATAAGTTTTTTTATTTTAATTGGATTAGCAACAGTAATTTTATTGACGGTCTGTGTTAAAAAAGGAGACAAACTTACTTGGCGATGGGGGGATAAAATGCCGCCAAATCAGCCGACACAAAGAGATAAAAAATTATTTAAAAAATAATATGATTACCGGTGAATTTGAAACACAACCAAGTAGGGAGGAAGCGGAAAAAATTGAACAAGGGCGCCGACTGGTAAATGAGGTCGGAGTTTTTGCGACTAAAAAAATAACTGAAGAAAAAATGTCTCCGCAAGAAAGGGGGCATGTGACTGCTTTTGCCGCGTCTGCCAAACCAGCGTTTTCTCTCAACAAAATCAGACCGGAATTAACTGGAGAATTATCAGAAATTTTAGCTAGAGGAGGAATTAATTTGATTAGAGCTGAACAATATATAATTAATTCGGAACTGCTTCTTGCCAGAGCAGAAAATGAAAAAGAGTTTGCCAAGTTGGTTGGTTGGGATTTTAACGCGGATGTGGAAAGAAATGTAAAAATAGGTTTATCTGGCAATAAAAAAGATCTTTTTCGTGGATTTATTTTAGGATTTCCTTTATCTGTGTCACTGGGTTACCAAAATGAACAAAAGTTTCCTAGAGACAAAAGGCATTTGACGAGTCAAATGATGGGAATTTATACACCTTTTGGTGATGAATGCTATGCGTTCCGTGTTTATCCGCCAGAAGGAAAAGATGCTGAAGATGTTCAAGCTTTAATTAAAAAAGTTGACGCAAAATTCGCCGCCCTGGGTTTTGTGAAATAAATTATTTTCTACGAGGCCGAGCCTCGTAGAAAAATTGGCGGGGTACAAGACCCCGCCCTACGTATATACTTGATACTCCTACAACCTAACACCTAAAACCTATAACCTACCCTTATGTCCCAATATTACAATCCAAAAAAAGACGCGAAATACTGCTTTGATCCGAAGTCTTCCAAGACTTTTAAAATCAGCCGTTCCAAGATTGATTTGTTTTTAGAATGTCCGCGCTGTTTTTATTTTGATCGTCGGTTAGGGGTGGGTCGGCCGCCGGGATTTCCATTTAATTTAAACACAGCAGTAGACACGCTTTTAAAAAAAGAATTTGATATTCATCGTGCCAAAAACACTCAACATCCTTTAATGAAAGAATATGGAATTGACGCTGTGCCATTTAGCCATGAAAAAATGGATGAGTGGCGAGAAAATTTTAAAGGCGTCCAGCATGTTCATAATGGCACAAATTTAACAATCACTGGGGCAGTGGATGATCTTTGGGTGAATCCGGAGGGGAAGCTTCATGTCGTGGATTACAAATCAACAAGTAAAGAAACTGAAGTAAATATTGACGCACCATGGCAAATCAGTTACAAACGCCAGATGGAAGTTTATCAATGGTTGTTGCGCAAAAATAAATTCAAAGTTTCTGATATTGGTTATTTTGTTTATTGTAATGGTAATACTGATAAAAAAGCGTTTGACGCCAAACTGGAATTTGATATTAAAATCATTCCTTATGAAGGCGATTGTGGCTGGATAGATGATACCATTGAAAAATTGCATCAATGTTTGATGAGTAGTAAAATACCAAAGTCAGGGGATGGTTGTGATTATTGTGCTTATAACGAAGCCATTAATAACTCAATTTGATTTTTATGAAAGATTATAATAATGATCAAAAAAATCTAGAAGAATACCAACGTCTTTTTGCTGAGCATGAAAATTTAACCAGACAAATATTACAGCTTAATAAAAAGGTTGGGGTCATTGGACCTGATAAGGAAATAAGCGCTGAAATAATAATTTTAGATAAAGAACAGTATGAACTTCATAGAAAAATGGAAGAAATTGGTAAGTTGATTGGTAAATCGAGTCATGAAATTAATCAAGATATTTTAGCCTATCGATTTTCAGTGGGAAAAGAAACAAAAATTCCTGGGCTTATTGTTGTACCTTATCCTTACCCTTTTTCTGAAGGTTTATCTTTTGATCCTCAAGGAATAAAAGATAATATTGTAAAGGCTGGAGAATGGTCTTTTGATTTAAGCCGATCTGAACAATTTCCAGATATTGAAAAATATCTGGAATCTCAAAACTTTACCCAAGGATTTATAATTATTTATGACATGGAAAATCGCTACGGCGGTGAAGACGTGAAAACATCAGGAAAATGTTATGACGGCGCGCGAGATATAAAAGAAGGCCGAATTATTGAATTGCAAAAATACTTGGAAGCAGAGTCTCCATCCGGAAAGTTTATTAGAACAGAATGGGTAAGTGAAGAAGGGGGAGTTTATCACCAGTTTGATAGAAGTTCGTTTAAAGGTCTTTTGGTTGATACTGAACATCTTGAACACGCCATGGCGGCGATTAGAGAACATCGAGGTACTTTTTGGTTGACTGATGAGGAATATAAAGAAATGGGTTCAAGAGTGGTAAGAGAAAAAGAGGTAAGAGTTTCATATAAAAAATTGGAGGAGTATGTTGATCCTTCGATAAGAGTGTTGGCGCGAGAATTATATAAACAGTGGCGATCCGGTTTAAAAGATATCAATGAGGATTTGGCAAGTGAGATGGATATTGAATTTTGTGAATATTCTCGTACAGTAGAAAGCGCGGATGGGAAAATATTGGAACAAGAAAAAAGATTAGAAGATGTTTTTTCTCACGAAGTGGTTGATGAAGAACTGATTCTTCGAAAAATTGAAAAATTAAGAGAGCTTCAAGAAGGAGGAATGGAAGAAGATGAAGAAGAACAATGGTTTGAACCAAAGAGAAAAAGAGGTAGATAAAAATTTATGCCAGAAAATGAAAAATAAGTAGGTAGGAGGTTATGGGTTTTGGGTGTTATGAAGCCGTAAGCCATATGTAGGGCGGGGTCTTGCACCCCGCCACCAACGTCGTACCGAACTGTGGTAACGAATATTCTCATCTGTGCAAGCTGTTGTCTTTGTTTCTCTGTTCTTATGTTTCTCAGTTTCTCTGTCACCTGATAGTGAGTGATCTCTGCGTTAAGTTTGTGATTTAAAATTTTATTACCTAATTTATTATATTCATTATGTCCGCATTCGATTCCGCAATTAGTCAGTTAACTCATACGGCCGAGGTAATTGGTTTGGATAAAAATATTTTGGAAATTTTAAAACAGCCGGAACGCATTGTGGAAGTGTCTTTGCCGCTAGTGCGCGATAATGGGAAGTTGGAAATTTACAGAGGTTATCGGGTGCAACATTCAAGCGCGCGCGGACCATACAAAGGCGGTTTGCGATATCACGCGCAAGTTGATTTTGACGAAGTGAAAGCTCTGGCGCTTTGGATGACTATGAAATGTGCTGTTGTAGGAATTCCATTGGGTGGCGGAAAAGGCGGAATTACTATTGATCCAAAACAATTTTCTGAAGTTGAGTTAGAAAAATTAACTCGTATGTTTACACGCAAAATGGCGCCATTACTTGGTCCGGATAAAGACATTCCAGCGCCGGATGTAAATACAAATTCAAAAATAATGGGCTGGGTAGCGGATGAATATGGCAAAGCAGTAGGAAAACCAACTCCGGGTATGGTTACCGGAAAGTCAATTGAGGACGGTGGAATTGTCGGCCGAGACACTGCTACTAGCGACGGCGGATTTATAGTTTTAAAAGAATTTCAAAAAGCGCTGGGGTTTGGTGCGGAAAAACCAAGTATTATTATCCAAGGTTTTGGAAACGCCGGATTTAATTTTGGAAAAATCGCCAAGCGCGAGGGTTACAAAATTTTAGGAGTTTCTGATTCAAGTGGTGGTGTTTACATGGAAGGTGGATTGGATATTGACGCGGTGGCAGAAGCTAAAAAGGAAAAGGGGAGTGTGGCTAATTTTGAAATGGGCGAAAAAGTCAGCAATAAAGAATTGATTGAAAAACCATGCGATGTTTTAGTTTTGGCCGCTCTAGAAAATCAAATCACTCTTGAAAATGTTGATAACATCAAGGCAAAAGTTATTTTGGAACTTGCCAATGGTCCAATTGCATATGAAGCACATCAAAAATTATACAAACGTGGAGTGGTGGTAATTCCGGATATTTTAACCAATGCCGGCGGCGTAACAGTTTCTTGTTTTGAATGGCAAGCAAATGTAGCAGAAGAAACATGGTCGCTCGAAAAAGTACAGACTGAATTAAATAAAATAATGGTTGATGCAAGTTTGAAAGTATTAGAAACAGCTAAAAAATACAATACTGATTTTCGAACCGCCGCTTTTGCCGTTGCGTTGGAAAGATTGAAAGAGGCGATGTAGCAATGTAGGGCGGGGTCTTGTACCCCGCCACGAAAATATAGAAATTCCAAGCACCAAACGACTTCCGCAGGAAGTCGTCCTGAACCGTTTTAACGAACATTCCCACGAGGGTGAAGGATCTCTCATTCTCACACAAACAATACCAAAATCCCAAACCGCCAGCTGGCAGTACAAATCCAAAACAAGATTGTCGTCCCGAACCGTTGTAACGAATATTCCTGCGAGGGTGAGGGATCTCTGCGCTAAAGTAACGCGGGGATTTATCCCCCGCAACATGTAGGGCGGGGTCTTGCACCCCGCCACTTTTTTGCATATTTTGTACACTGTACTATGCAAAAAGTCCCGATTTTGCTT
>Ga0209211_10007878_pt1 | contig 14799 bp, 14 predicted proteins | sample RifGroA2_FD_183992 | JGI IMG/M metagenome (GOLD analysis project Ga0209211, IMG submission 183992) | Groundwater microbial communities from Rifle, Colorado, USA - Groundwater A2 (SPAdes) (version 2) | ecosystem: Environmental > Aquatic > Deep subsurface > Groundwater | place: Rifle, Colorado... | reverse complement strand
GTGCTTCGCTGACCGCATTGGCAACCTGCGGCGCGAACTCCTGGCCGATCCATAAAGGCAGTCGCAGCAGGCGCTCTGAAATATTATCGGTAACGTTCAGTGAGCCGGACATCCGCCCGATTTGGCGGCCCATAGGGGAACTATGTAATGGAACATAGTGAAATACGCTGTGAATGCCTTCCAGCTTGAGCCGTGCGATAAGTTGTGCGCGCGTATGCTCGTCAGGCAACAAGATATAGTACATATGTGCATTGTGCTGGCACTCCACCGGCACGACAGGACGCCTCAAGCCGCCCGCAGTTTCAAGATCCGCAAACTGTTCATGGTAAAACTGCCAGATTTGCAGCCGGCGTGCCGTGATGCTATCTGCCTCCTCCATTTGCGCGAGGAGGAATGCCGCCACCAGCTCGCTTGGAAGGTATGACGAACCAATATCGACCCAAGTGTACTTGTCGACTTCCCCCCTGAAGAACTTGCTCCGGTTGGTACCCTTCTCCCGGATGATTTCGGCACGTTCTGCAAAGCGGTCATCGTTCACTAGCAAAGCGCCGCCCTCGCCGGAAATAATGTTCTTTGTCTCATGGAACGAGTAAGCGCCCAGATGCCCCAATGTGCCCAGCGGCTTGCCCTTGTAGGTGGACATGATGCCTTGTGCGGCATCCTCGATAACCAGCAGCTTGCGCCGCTGCGCGATATTCAAGATGGCATCCATCTCGCACGCCACACCGGCATAATGCACCGGCACGATGGCTTTGGTGCGTGGCGTGATGGCATCTTCGATTTTCGCTTCGTCGATGTTCAATGTATCGGGGCGGATGTCCACGAAGACCGGTATTCCACCGCGAAGCACGAAAGCGTTGGCCGTAGAAACGAAAGTATACGAAGGCATGATGATTTCATCCCCCGGCTCGATGTTTGCAAGGATTGCCGCCATTTCGAGCGCTGCCGTGCAGGAATGCGTAAGCAATGCCTTACGGGTTCCCGTGCGCGCTTCCAGCCAGTCGTGGCATTTTTCTGTAAACATTCCGTCGCCGGAAAGCTGGCCATTGGCGTGAGCTTGGGCGATATACCAGAGCTCCCGCCCTGTCATGTAAGGTTTGTTGAAAGGGATCATTTGCGAGTGCACTCCATGAAACAATGTGTATAGGGAATCCATGCCCTGTGCCGAACTTCAATGCGTGGAGATTCGAAAACCGCGTTTGCAATGGATTCGTATCCTGCCTTAGTGCGCACGTTCTGACCTCGATCAATCCCTACCAGAAAGCGGGACACCGGGTTTTGTCCGGCATCGAAACATGGATCGAAGGTAAGCAAACGCCCGCCCGGCTTCAGGGCTTGGCAGGCCAAGCGCATGACACCCAAAGCCGTTTCGTCATCCAGGTGATGCAGCAATCCCAATGCAAAAACGATGTCGGCTTTCGGCATATTCTCAACATCTGAAGGTGTCAGTTCCTGACAGTGAAATTCCCCTCGTTGGCCAAACCGCAACCTAGCCCGTGTTATATATGCGCTGCTAACATCAAAGCCTCGGTAATTAACCTCAGGCAGATAGGCCAGGATATCCGCAGGGCCACAGCCAATATCCAAAATTGTACATCCCGGGAATGGCCTGACGAATTCCTCGACAAACCTGATCCGGAATGAGTGCGCGCCCATCATATTTTGGAATGCGCTGTATATTACCGGGCTGGAGAAAATGGCTCGAATCCCGCTCGTAACTTGCGCCATTAACGCTCCCCTCTGGTCAGAGTACAGTCAATCACCGGTTGCAGCACAGCCGGTATAAAGCCGGCAAGTCGATGCACACGCAATTTAATCAACCCCAGAATAAATACTCTCATCCATCTCGAACGGCGCAACGCAAATTCCTTGTCAGAGCCAATTCGTTCCAATGTTGAAACCAAAAATCTTCGATTAAACACAACTTTGAATCCATGAAGTAGTCCCACGATTTTGCCGACTTGACGCACGGTAATCCAATTCAGCGATTTCCAGGTGCCCTCTGGATCAGGCAATCCGCTACCTTTGAAAATTTTATTTTTAAATGCTTTCTCGGTTAATTTTTTTGAGAACAATGTGGGTATATTAAAATGCGGTTCATAGGGGAACAAATAATTTGGGCAAGTAAAGCGATAACTCGCCCCAGGGTGGAGGCCAACCCCGACATTGGCTATAACCGCATTCACATCGCTCACATGCTCCATTACGTTAATGGAAAACGCATAATCGAAGTAATCCTTTATCGACAGATCCTCGGCGCGCTGATTAAGCATTTGAGGCACGCAGCCGAGTATTCCTGCACTGTCCAGAATTAGCTCTCTCAAATGTTCAAAATGTGAAAAGCCATCCCCCACGGGCTCCAGCGCAGTAACCTTGAATCCTTCCCGCACCAGCTGGCAACTCAACAGCAGTGAGCCCGCACCGACTTCCAGCACTGCCGCCCCTTTCGGCAACCGCGCCAGGTCAGCTGCGATATACCGCCGCCCAAACCGAGCCTCTCCCTCATAAACATCCAGAATGGCCAACATATCTGGGGCGCTTCCGAGCACATGTTTGCGCACGTCGGCCAGCCAGTCTTCCATCGGGGGCAAGCTGTTAATTTCAGGCATTAACTTCTTACGCCAATGATGATGCCGGACAGTATTAGAAATATCGACACGAGCCTCATTGCGGTAATGCTTTCCGACAGGAAAAACCATCCTCCAATGATAACCAGTGCAAACGTGACGCCGATGTAAACGGGAAACGCGACGACCAATGGGAGCTTGGTAATAACGTAAAGCCACACGAATGAAGCTAGAAGTGCTGCCACGTAGGCCGACACGATAACCGGGTCTGACAGGTATTTGAGCATGCGTGCAGCCAAGTGCAAATTCTGGATTTCCGTAGCCTCAGATCCGAGCATTCGCCACTTAATAACGATCTGGCTGTACGCGACCAACAGCGCAATCGGCAAGACATACAAGAGAATCCTCATAAGGCTAAGAGCGGCTCTTGGTAATGACAACTGCCTGCTGGATTCCCATCCCGCCGCCCGAGAACTGCTTTTCAATTTCAAAGAACAATTTGTTGATCGGGTTGGTGAATCCCGGATAAGCGGCAGGATCGGTTACCAGCTCGCGCAGGAAACGCGATCCCAGATAATAAATGGAGGAAAAATCTTCAATCTGGTAATTCACCCCCAGTTTTTGCATATACGCTTTCAGTGCCGATAATTTCAGGTAGCGGTTGAAATCGTGTTCGACCAGCGGCGGCAAATTTGTCAGGGCACGCATGGCATTGAGCAGCATCAACGGTTCCCAGAACCCTTCTGACAACACAATGGTTCCGCCTGGTTTCACCACCCGGATGCATTCCTCTATTCCTTGCATCTGCTGCTCCCAAGTGGGCAGATTGATCAGCACGCGCGTGGTATAGGCAACATCGAAGGTGTTGTCCGGGAACTGCAATGCCCTGACATCGCCCTCCATAAAGTTGATGCCATCGCCCATGCCCTTTTGCTGCCTGGTCTTTTGTGCGGCCACCACCATATTCGCGGCAAAATCCACCCCTGTGATGGCAGCAAGCTTGTGCGACTCCGCCTGCCTGAAAGTGGCATACCCGTTGGCGCAACCGATATCGAGAACCCGGTCGCCATCCTTGATGTGCTTGCCGATAGTGTCAATTTCAAGGTCTATCATCCAGTTGTCGCCCCATGAAGCCCAGTGCGACTCACCATGAGTTTGCCCTTGCGATTCCCAGTAATCCTTGATGTGATCTTTAGTCATTTTTGCCCCTGCCAATTTAGCTTTAGAAAATATGGGTGTTCGAGAGTGGCCGGTTATTCATCATGCCCTTTGTCACTCTCAGGGAAGGTCGCCCTGCGAATGATATATAACGGCCGCTTCTTGCTTTCGTCGAATGTTTTGCCCAGATAAATACCGATTATCCCGAGTATCGTAATGATGATGCCGCCGATGAAATACAGCGAGACGATCAGGCTGCTCCAGCCAGGAACCGGAGAATCATAATAAAAAGAGTGCCACAAGATATATGCGCCGTAGCAGAAAGAAAGAAACGCCATCAGAAAACCTAAACGCACAGCCAGCCGCAACGGTTTATCGGAATAGGCGATGATAGTTTCGGCAGCCAGCTTCCACAGCTTGGCGAACGTGTAGGTGGATTTGCCATCCAGGCGCTCGGCGTGCTCAACCTCTACGCTGGCAGCGGGGAAACCCATCCAGTGTACCAATCCGCTAAAAAAGCGAAGCTGTTCGCGTATGTGGCAGAAGCTTACAACGACCTTGCGCGACATGATTCGGAAATTTCCGCTGTCTCCGTCATATTCAATATCCGCCAGGTAGCTGAATATCTTGTAAAACAGCCATGAGGTCGTGCGTTTGAGCGGTGGGTCGCTCCTTACGCCGCGACGTGCCAGCACAATGTCGAAACCCTCCTGCGCCTTGGCGTACAGGCGCGGGATTTCCTCGGGGCGATCCTGCAGGTCGCAATCCATCACCACTACCCAGTCTCCATGGCAGTGATCCAGCCCGGCGGTGATGCCGTAGTGCTGCCCGAAATTCCGGCTGAACTGGATGCCGCGCACGCGCGGGTCTTCCATAGCCAGCTGCTCGATCACTTGCCATGAGTTGTCGCCGCCGCAGTCCTCGACCAGCACAATCTCGAAATCGGGCGAGATGCTTTCCAGCGCAGCCCTGAGCCGCAGGTACAATTCCTGGAGGCAATTCTCTGCCTTGTACACCGGAATAACGACGGAGAGATGTGGATGTTTCATTTGTTTATGTTTACGCCAGAGCTTGATTAACCGATGGCGAGCATGCTATCGCACCAGCGTCCGGTTTTTATAGACGGTCACTTCACCGAAGGGGCCGGGTACCGTCCCCTTGTTTTCCCAAACAGCGGGATTTGCCGCAAGCTCATGGTTGACATATTCGGCAAGACGTTCCGTGTAGTCATCGACAAAAGTGCTTTCCTTCATACCTTCCTTAAGCTTGGTCAGCGCCATAAAAATATCGATTTTTTCGGCAAGCGCTTTCATTATAAGCGACTTGTCCTTTTCCTCATCCCCGGTAAAAGTTAACTTCCATTGGCTTTGCCTGATTTGGAATACCATTACCGACTTGCCATTTCGACTAAATTTGCTTCTAACCGGCAATTCAATAAATCTGCTGTAATAATTGAAGTTGCTGTCGATGGTTGAGGGCTGCGCGCTATCTGCGGGAATATTGGCAGCGACCAAATCTGACAACACGTTCTGGAACCTGGCCACTTCCATTTCTTTTTCGCGCGGATAAATAAAATCTTCGGAGGTTAAGTAGCCGTATCCTTTTCCAAAAGCAGCAAGAGGCAATATTATCGCCAAGCAGAGGGCAAATGTTTTAAATCCGGCATTATTATTTTCGCCTTTTTCCTTGATGAATGGCGCAAGCAGGAAAATCATCAACCCAGGGACTATGTAATAGGTTTGCTCGACAATCGATTCCACCCGCATGACGATAAACAGAAGAAACGGATAGGCAGCCAGTGCCCACAAAATGGCCAATGCATCCCATATGCCGGATTTTGTCCAAACCATTTTGCGGGTAGAAATAAAACCCGCCAGCACCAGTGCGCCCGCCAAGGCAGCCGGCAAGCCAAGATATTGAAGAAATTGAACGCCGGTTGTCCTGAACGATGTGGCGATGGTAGCGTTTAGCCCATAGCCGGCTACAGAGTAAAAGGCAAGCATCTGCCGCGTATATGTCAACAGGAAGTCGCCGGCAATGATTCCTAAGCCCGCTATTAACACTGCGGGATAAACCACCAGGTCTTTGATATGGCGTCCATCGGTAAAGTACCGCCTCATTCCGAAGAGAAAGGCAATTGGCCCCAGGATGAATAACCCATAAATCCAGAGCTGATAGCGCGCCAGCGTGGCAAGGCCGAGCAAGAGTCCGGCAATAAAAACCCAGGCCACCTCGGATTTCCTGGTGTTTTTGCCGGAAAAAATCGCAAACAGCGAGGCGCCCAAAAGAAATGATGCCGGAATGTCGGGCAGCTTTGAAGGCAAGCCATACATGGGATTAAACAGGCCATGCGGCAAGAGCGCAACAAAGGGCGCGCCCAGCGCATAGATAAATGAATCAGTTCTTCTCAGCAGAACGATCATCAGCGTGAGCAAGAACAAAAACGCCGTTATGGCCGAAAAATATAAATGGCCGTTTAATGATGAGGGCGCATCGGGAGGAAGCAAGGCATAGAAAGCCGTTCTGATAGGGTCTTTCCCGTTCAGCTTGGCGCCATGGAGCGCCTGTGCACGATAGCTTTCCTGCCCGGACATCGGAACTTGGGATAGTGCGATATCTCGAGTCCAATAGCTTACCGTATCGCCTTGCAGAGGCCATCTTTGGGAATGTTGAAAATTGGCAAACATCGCTGCCTTAATCAACAGATAGGTAATCAGCCCTGCCCAGAGCACCAAGGCAAACCAGCTTCCAGGAAACCATCGAAAACGCTTCATGTCAGCAAGATACCGTGGGCGCTAACAACCATGTCCGTAATCCTTTCTATTCAAAATCTAATATACGATTATTTCGTTAACTTATCCCATACAATTAATGAGGTGCTGTTATAGACCTTGACGCCCATCATATCTGCTTCCGCGCTTCGTATAGCGATACGTCCTTTGGATTCGAGGGCGCGAAGCATTGCCCAAAGGTTCTCATTATATTTGCGGCGTTCACAGTAAGCCCTTTGTCCGAAATCCATATCTCTAGCTTGACCAAGTTCGTCCCGAAATTGCCATCCGACGGGTTCAAAATGCAGCACTTTCACATCTTGAGCTATATCCATCAATCGGTCGAACAGGGATTGCGGTAGCTGATTTACCTGCTCAATGCTGTGAGAGGTATATACCAACACGCGATTATATCTATTGGTGGCGAGAGCCATATCCGGGTTTCGATAGTCGAACGGATGGATTTGGATAGCAGGGCCGGCAGTCACTGCCCCTCGTACGGCAGAGGCTGTGCGTTGACCGGCCTCGGTATATTCAAAAGCATGGTACGGCACACTCTTTGGGCCACCGCGCAGCCAAATATTAAACAGATTGAACCCCCATCCGCTGCCGAGTTCAATAATCGCATCGCAGCCTTGGGAATGCTCGATCACCGTATCTGCGATCCAGTCCCGAACGATTCTGACTGATGTTAAGTAGGGTGACGGAACCTTGGTACGCCAAAGTATGCTGTTGCGCTCTCCGGGGGGGGCGGCTCCAACCGTTGCCGCAAGTGCTAGGTGGATGAGTCTTGCCAATTCATGTTCTCCTGAAGCTTGTTGCTGCAAAACTACATCATGGACTTGCCCCCACCACTGTTCGTAAGTGGTCTTTACGGTCGTCACGTGTTCGTTGTCGGGGTGCTGTTTCATTATTCGATTGTCTCCAGTTTATGCGGAAAATAAAAATTCATGACTCCATTTATTGAATATTTGTTCAAGCGCGGACAATGGGCGCTCATCGCAAAATAAGCCAAATTTTCTTATTACGATCTTTTCTCGAAGAGGAATTTATCAGCGCCATTGCGGCGTGCGGATTTACGGAGAGTAGTGATCGTGCCATTAAAGCTCACTTAAACAATTACGTGATATTTTTTGAATTTATTAATTATCATTTCAGCATACAAGTGCTTCGCGTAATGATGGCTAGTCGAATTAAAATTAAGCAATCTGCTGTCTACCAAACCATCTTCTCCTAATGATTCTTCATCGAATGAAATATATGTCATTCCGTTTTCTTTACAAAAAGCCTGCATTGTCTTATTAAATTGGATAGTTAGCATGGTTCTCTGTAGTTGCGTAGCCTTGACATCCTTTCTTGCATTAGCTACTTCCCCCCAATTCTGCCCATCTTTTATGGTAGGCAACGGAGTGCTTATACAGATCACTCGAGATTTTCCCGATAACGTAAGTAATAACTTCTGATAATTGGTCAGCGCTGCATCAAGCATTTCCGAAACTTCGGTTTTATATTTTTCAGCTCTGTACCAAATCACAAATCCCGTATCAACCTCGCCAAGTAGAACAATTGTTGTTTGTGCCTTTGAATTCTTTATGTGATTCATGAATATTTGAAATGCTTGGGTCTTTGAGTTCGGGTTCTCGAGACCTGATACAGTCGCACCAGGAACACTAACAACATTAAAATAAAAATTCTTAAAAGAAGAGGTTAAAAGTGTATGCTTAAAAACAGCGGCATGCGAATCTCCTAGAACCAGGATTTCTTGGCGAAATATGTTTTTTAATTGCTGCAATATGTGATCGAAAGCCCACCACTTTCTGATTACTTTTAATGTGTTCATAAAAATGCTATATATATTTATATATGCTTGGCATTATCTTGGGATTGACCATCAGTTTTCAATCAAGCCAATTACATGGACATTCACTTAAAGTTCCATAGATTAAGTAAATGCCCCGCTTGCGACTCAAATTCTTGAGCAATCTTCTTAGAAAAACCTATTCGCCATCCGCCTATTTGCCCGCTTCTGAACGTGCCAGCTTTGGGGTTAAAAGTCATAGATAATGCACTGTCGAACACTTGAGGGGGTACCTGAATTTCCAGGCTATTTACAACATTTTCGAGACATTCTCTTTGCATTGTGTCACTGCCTCCCCCTCGCGCCCCAATAATGTCTTCAAAGCGCAGAGTGATCGCATCTGGCACACTCAACCAAGGTCGATAAGCGTCAAACCAACTTGCAAAGGGGATGAGGGAGTCTCGGCCATTCAACAATGCCAGAAGCGCATCCTCTTCGGATAGGCCATTTAGCCTTCTGGAAATGTGTTCTGGATATCCCCTAAATGCATAATGAACTGCACTAACCAAACAATCACGCGGGTCACGATAGATGAAGATCGGTTTTATCCGGGCCTCCCGAAGAGCATTTAATAATTCGATATCAGGATGTATATGCCTATGTCCTATATACCCGCTAGGTATAGAGCAAATAGCAGTTTGGAAATCAAAAGCCGCCCGTTCATGATCGATTTCATGCCCCAAAGGTGGTCTTTGGGTTACATAATGGTCACGGCCTTGTAAATTGTGAAATGGCAGAAGGTTTGAATAGTGGTTATAGACGTCGTTCTCAAAAGAAAATCTTTTGTAGCCCAACGCAAAGAAAAACGAATAGATTAAATTTTTCCCACATTTCGGGATGCTCGAAAAGAATAACGGTGGAAGATATGCTTGGGTCAAAATATAATCTCCTAGTCTGATTCGCTCGAGTGCACTTCAATTTTTTCATCCACCCAAGAGCATAACGGACGAACCGCGCCTTTTATTGATACGTAGGAACCCGATGCAGACGGTTCACCTAACGGCGCTTCGTGAACATAAAATGTGAGGGCATGTTCGATTACGTCATGGCGAATAAGTTTTCCTGATGATGGCGTATTCAAACCGATTGACACATTGTGCTTGCCAACTGCCAATAGATGATTCGGGATCGTGGCGATGGATCGATAACGCCCTCTATTCCGTTTGTAGGTTCTCGGTAACGCCTTGTGATGGACTATAGTAAAAATCAGTACGCCCTGGTCATTGTATAGGCGAAAAACTGGCAATACATAGGCACCGTCGTACAGAATGTCATAGGTAACTTCCAAATTTATTTCATCACTTACGCATACCGTTGCTGAATGCCTCCAGTCCTTGGTAAGCAGAGAGGCAGCGACTAGGCGCGCATGTGGCGGCTCGGGAAGCCCGGCAGTAAGGCTATCTTCTTGCGTTCCTGGTTTATACGCGAGATCCGCTACCCACTTCTGATGCGCCCGCAAGTTCATACTGTCGCTGGTAAAGGCATCGGTTACCTCCCTAGCTGGACCATCCATAACGACCTGCCCGCAATCGAGCCAGATGCAGCGGGTGCAAAAGCGCCTGACTGCGTCCATGCTGTGCGATACAAACAGGATCGTGCGCTCGCCCCTGGTAAGTTCTTCGACGCGTTCCAGGCATTTCTGGGCAAAAGCCATGTCGCCGACCGAAAGCACCTCGTCCAAAAGCAGGATGTCTGGATCCAGATGCGCTGCCACCGAGAATGCCAACCGGGCGCGCATGCCACTGGAATAAAATTTGATCGGGGTGTCAATAAAACGCTCAAGCTCAGAAAATTCGATGATGTCCGGAATGCGCTGCTCGGTTTCCTTTTTTGATAGACCATGAAACGAGGCGTTGAGGTAAATATTCTGCCTGCCGGTCAGGTGGTTGAGAAATCCGGTGCCAACCTCCAGCAGGGAAGTGACACGGCCGCGGATGCGGGCTTCGCCGTCGGTTGGGTAGGCGACTCTGGAAAGTATCTTGAGCAGCGTGGATTTTCCAGCACCGTTTTTTCCTACAAACCCAAGGCGCTCGCCTTTCCTGACCTCGAAGCTGACGTTCTTGAGCGCCCAGATCGTGGAATGGTCATCTTGCGGTGTGCGGCCAAATAGTTCGCTAATACCCAGCAGCATCCCTTTCGCGCCATGAGATGGCTTTTTCTGCCCTAGCGAGTATCGCTTGGACAGACCATGGACACTGATTGCGTAGTCTTCCACTGTTATATCCGATCCATGAAGGTGCGCTCGGCGCGCTGGAAAGCAAGGACGCCCACCAGGCCGAGCACACCAGAGAAGGCCAGGGAATAAAGCCATTCATAAAGCGGCAATGCATAATCAGCAAATAGAGCAGCGCGAAAACCAAGCAGAGTGCCGGACATGGGGTTGAGCATTTGGATGCCTTGCGCCGCCTTGGGCAGCATTTCCGGAGCAAAGATGACGGGTGAAACGAAAAGGCCGACATAGAGCAGTAAACCGAGAAGCCGTTCCCAGTCGCGGCTCAGGGTGCTCAGCGCCGCGAACAGGCAGCCCGTGCCAAAGGCCAGCAACATGGTTTGCAGAAGCACGACTGGGAGCAGTAAAAGATTCCAGCCAGGCGTCAACCCATAATAAATCATGATCAGGAAAAGAGGGACAGCGGCGATTGCCAGGCCGGAAAGCTGGGCCAATATGCCGGATAACGGGCTGAGCAGCCTCGGGAAGTAAACTTTTTGCATCAGTGCGCCATCCTTGCCGATTGATGCGGCTGCCCGGCCTACCGATTCGGCAAAGAAAAACCAGAGGATCAGCCCACTGTAAAGGTAGGCGGCGTAAGGCACCGATACGCCCGTGTTGGCGTTGGACACGTTCTTGAAAAAAACAAAGATGGCGGTCATCAGCAAGGGGCGCGCCAGCACCCAGAAAATTCCAAGGTGCAAATCGCCGAATTCTGCCTTAACCTGTCGGCGGGACATGGACCACAACAGGCCGCGATATCTAAAAAGTTCACCAACATCAAGCAACCTGGATTGCGTCGGTGGTCTGATGATAATCTCAGCTTGCTTTGGGCTGGCGGTATTAATGGTGGCCATAACGGGGTTATATCAATCCAATTGGGTTAGGTTTTCAACCTAATGCGGCGAGGCTAACGGCTTGTCGCAAGCCGACAATACGGCCTCGTCAGTAAAGCCCATTCGAGATGCCGCCTGTCTGATTAATGGGTGCTTGGTCCGCCTCCAGATCGACTGTGCTTCGATAAGTGCGTTTTCAAGACGCCGCTTAAACTCTGCATCATGTTTGGCAAGCGATAGCAGCGCCATGAAACGCGGCGACCACAAGGGACTGTCAGCCCATTTTTCGAGGATTTCTTTGGCTTGCTTGACATGGTTGCCATTTGCTAAGAGTGCCTCTGCAAGTTGAATTTCAAGCAGGGGGAGCTCATCGACGAGCTGGGTAAAATTCATGAGAGTTTCCCGAAACAGTTCATATCGCGCCGAGGGGAATGGTTTTTTCAGCTTGTGCAAACTCTTTACCACCCAGCTGTAGCGAGCTGCTGCAAATACACCATCGGGCCAGGAAACGGGTTTTGGTGCAGACGTTTCAAAAGAATAATCGTGAGGGTTTGGCAGCGCTTGCGCCACCAGGCTATAGCGCCGGTCGAGCAGGGCTGCAAATTCACGCGACCGCCAGTGGCCCGCTTTCCCACCCGATTGGCTGATTCTGCCAAATGGGCGAACCGACTCCACCTTATTGGCCGAGAGTGCTTCTTCGATTTGTTTCTGCTCTACATTGTATCCAATAAATTGCATGAGACGAGATATCTCGGCGACCCCGTCAGATTTTATGCGCTCGAAACGTACATGGCATAGCTGGTCTTTTTCGATGACGTGATGGATAAAAGACTCTTGCAGCGCCCACTCTTCGATCGGGCCAAGGCCAAAAATGCACCCACCCGCATTCGGCAAGGGTACTTCCAGTGTTACCTCGATCGGTGCAGTTTCAGCATCCAGTTTCTTTATCGGCGCCAGGTCGTGGATCGAAACCAGCATGTCTCGCGGGTCTCGCACACATCTGACCCACTTTTCCTTGAACAGCGGTTCGGTCAAGCGGTGCGAAAACTCCACCCGTAGAGGTATTTCAGCCTCGATGCGGCCATCGTAAAGGGCCATATCCGTTGCAAAAGTGGTCACGAATTTGCGCCCGACATCGTTCAGGCAGAGGCGCCCGCCATGTTTTTCATAGTGAAGGTCAAGCTTGCCAAAATGGCAAAACCCGCCAAGGTTGGAGAGAATCCCCATTAGCAGGTGGACGCCATTTCTGCTCATAACCGCACAGTGAATTTGTTGAAGAGCATCCGGCTGGGAACGGGCGAGCGCAATTGCATTTGAATGCTTTTGATTGCCGCTCGTAGTTTGATGCGCATGCGCAGCAGGGGATATTTCATCTCCGGATTGAGCCAGGATGGGAATAAGCTTGTCAGACCTGAAATGTAATGGAAGATTGTTGATTCCGCGAAGGTGGAACCACGCCCGTCCCAGCATTTCCCCCAGTATTGTGATGTCGGGGCGGCTGGTATCTGGGACATTGGCACTGCCAATGTGGCCACATGTCCTCTCCAGCAACTTCTTTAATGGGGGTATGTCATGGCTGCTATCCTGAACAAGGGCGCGATACAGCAAAACTGCCAAACTGATGTTTCCAAAAACGTTGGGAGTAACCCCATCACTCTGCATGAGAGAGGTTCCCCACGGCCCGAGAATTCGATTAGTGATCGCGAAGGAGCGCACGACATCGCAAAGCAGTGCCCCAGACGCTTTGGCTGCGTCTCTGATCGCATTGCTTGCGGGTTCCGGGCAATTGGAATCAGGCTGGTCAAAAGGATATTTTTCTGCGGTGCTTGAGGCTGTGTAATTCGTCAGGAAGAGAGGCAGCGCTCCTTTCGCGGCCTTAATCGCGGTTGCCATTGATTGAAAGTGCTGCTTCCTGGCTTCATAATTTTCATTGCCGCCAGCTTGCTCGAAGGCGATAAAATCACCGGGGCGGATGCTTTCCTGCAATTCAGTAAGGCTAGATGGGCTAAGGGGCGCGGGAATGAACACGGCACGGATGCTGCTGCCGTTTGATTCTGCGATGAGGTTGAATATCCGGGAAGGGGTGTTGAGTGTTAAAACCTCTGCAGGGTTGACCACATCAGGGCGTTCGGGTGCATGGGCGTGAAATATGCTGCCCTCGAACAAAAACAAGAGCGGGCCGCCGGAGCGAATCCCAGCAGGGCTGTCGATTACCATTTGCGATTCCTTCATGGGTTAACTATAAATGGCAATGTCTTCGGCACTATCCACTTCGCCCCATTCGCCTCTATAGGGAACGGCAGCCACCGGCACACGCTCAGCTTCGATCACCTTCTGCAAGGTGCCGGTCATGTGCATGCGGTCGCATTGTTCAGAGGGCAAGGCGGAGCGAATGCGCACCACCTCCTTCCAGCCTGGTGGCGTGAAGCGCAGCAAGCCCATGTATTGCCCTTCCACTTCTTCTACCGTCTTTGGTTTGTTGCCAATTTCCGCCAGGGTGCCATCCGCCTTCATGCGGAAGGTTTCCGCATCCAGCAGCGGGTCGCCAAAGCGTTTTTCCCACAGCGCCCGCCAATTGGCGTCATAAGTTACCGCGAGCATGGCCGGGCAATGCATCAAGGCGGTTACGGCGCTGGAGTCATAAAAAATATCCGAATAGCTGACTACGCAGGGTTCGGTCTCCAGCCATTCGGCAGCGCAGGCCAAAGAGCTCACCATGTTGGTTTCAGCCCAGCGCGGGTTGTGAAACTCCTTGAGGCCGCGCCCGCTTAGCAGTTCGCGTTTGTACCCGGTGACGATGGCAATTTCAGTGATGCCGGCTTCCCGCAATGCTTTCAATTGCCAATCAAGCAGCGGCTTGCACCGCAGTTCCACCAGGCATTTGGGGCATTCGTCGGTCAGGTTTTTCATGCGGCTGCCGCGACCGGCAGCGAGGATGATGGCTTTCAAGTGGTGCTCCTCGAATTCAGCAATGCACGAAAGCGCATTACATTTATTGCGTTGAATTGCGGCTCTCGTTCCGGGTGCCACATCCAGCCTTCCCATGGCAGGGTTTCATGGCGCATGGCCTCAATCGTTCCATCTTCGGCGCGGGCAGTCACCACAAATTCCTGTGGGCAGGCCGCCAAGGCAAAATTATGGAAGCTGTTAACCGTGTTGGGCCACTCGCCCGTGTTTGCGGCTGCTTGCAAACTGTGCCGGGTGCGTACATGACCGCTCACCGGAGCGAGGTTGCTCCCCGCACACACCGCCATCATCTGCATTCCCCGGCAGATGCCCAATGCGGGCAAGGCCAGTTCCTTTGCGTAAGCCAGCAAACGGCGCTCGGTATGGTCGCGTTCCGGTGCTTCGCCAAGATCATTTCCGCCTGACAGCAGCACGGCATCGGGTTTGAGGGTCA
>Ga0209211_10007875_pt1 | contig 14802 bp, 12 predicted proteins | sample RifGroA2_FD_183992 | JGI IMG/M metagenome (GOLD analysis project Ga0209211, IMG submission 183992) | Groundwater microbial communities from Rifle, Colorado, USA - Groundwater A2 (SPAdes) (version 2) | ecosystem: Environmental > Aquatic > Deep subsurface > Groundwater | place: Rifle, Colorado... | reverse complement strand
AAGCGGGTGAGCCTGATAGCTGTGCCGGTCGCGCCCCTCGCGGGCGCGTGGATTGAAACGCGGAAGGTTCGGCGGGAAAATTGACAAACAAAAGTCGCGCCCCTCGCGGGCGCGTGGATTGAAACCGGCTATGATACTGATACTGAGGTGATCGTTATATGTCGCGCCCCTCGCGGGCGCGTGGATTGAAACTATGCTCTAAACGCCGAACTGCCGGAAGCGATAAGGGCGCTTCAAGAGCATCATTACATCGAATACGACCACGACAGGATAGAGGTTAGGCAGCCGATTTCGATTTAGTCTTTTGAAAATGCTCGCGGAGAGCGGCATTAATCAGCGTCTGGTATCCGATCTTCTTTTCCGATGCGATCTTTTTAAAACGCACCAAAAGGTCGTCGTCTAAGCGCAGGGATACCGAAATCTTATGCGGCCTGTAAAACCTGCCTACAATGCCCTTAGAAAAGTCATACTCTTTTTCAAGCTCAAAATTTTCCTCGCTTCTTAACTTCTTCATATTGTTCACGCTCCTTTTTCGTCGCCCTTCTGGCGGTTATTATTCTTATATGCTCCACGACATTCTCATCGAGATAACAAGCATACCCTGTTACGATGATCTTCCCTGCCGCAGTAACGCCTAAAGAAATCCAGCGCTCCTCATTATAATCAAATCGTCTGTCGAGGATAGATATGCAAAACGGATCGTTAAATACTTCAGACGCTTCCGTAAAAGAAACTCCATGCTTTTTTGCATTCGATTTATTCTTAGCCTCGTCCCACTCCATATTGAATTATATCCGGATAGTTTTTACATTGTCAATGTATATACTGCGGGTGGTAGGGGGTACCCGGGGTGGTATCTTAAAAAATAGGGTCAGCGCCCGACAAGAGCACTGCCTGCTTCGTCGCAATCACACTCTCCTTAATGTGAAATAATGTGAAAATTTGACAACTGAAAATCGTCTGCTTGAGCATTTTAAGGCTATGAAGTATAATCAGAGTAAGGATTGGACCAAGGAGGTGACTATTTAAAACCATGAGCACAACGCAGTTAAAAAACTTGGTGATTGACAGGATTTACGAGATTGACGATGACGAGTTTTTGTCGGCGCTCAAAAAAATATTGGATTCAAGCGCGCCTGCCGGTGTTATATATTCCCTTAATAAGGATCAGCGGCAGGCGGTCAGAGAAGGCAAGCATCAGATTGCTGCCGGGGATTTTGTTACAAACAGCAATCTGGAAAAAGAAGAAGATAAATGGCTAAACGGATAGTTTGGTCTTTGCGGGCACAAATGGTCGTTTATAGGATTGATGAAAACAACAAAACCGTTCTTATAGAAGCTATTGGCCCAAGAGGAGATATTTATAACCAACTACCTGTATCTCTGCGGTGTGCCTTTCGTCATCATCTGGGTCATTTCTTCGGGAACAGGAGAGTGGGTTACCGCGTCTTCCTGCGATATTAGTCCCTTTGTGTAAAGGTCGTGGAGGGATTGGTTCATTGTCTGCATTCCCGAGCGTGTCTGTCCGGTCTGCATCATCGAATATATCTGGTGTAGCTTATCTTCTCGTATAAGATTCCTTATGGCCGGCGTGGGCACGAGGATTTCGAGGGCGAGAGCCCTTCCCGGCCCGTCGGAGCGCGTGAGCAACTGCTGCGAAAGTATTCCTTCAAGCACAAACGAAAGCTGCGTCCTTATCTGTTCCTGCTGGTGCGGAGGGAACACGTCTATTATCCTGTTGATTGTCTGAATAGTCGAATTCGTATGGAGCGTAGCGAATGTGAGATGGCCTGTTTCCGCGATTGTCAGCGCCGATTCTATGGTTTCGAGGTCGCGCAGTTCTCCTATCAGCACTACGTCGGGGTCCTGCCTCAGAAGGTATTTTAAGGCGTTTTTGAAAGAAAAAGTGTCCGCGTTCAACTCTCGCTGGTTGATGAGACACTTTTTATGACTGTGAAGGAATTCGATAGGGTCTTCTATGGTTACTATATGAGATTCCCTTTCGGAATTTATCCTGTCTATCATTGTGGCCAGGGTGGTGGATTTTCCGCTTCCGGTAGGGCCTGTAACGAGTATAAGGCCGTTCGGCCTTTTGGAGAGTTCTTCGGCTATTTCCGGCAGCCCGAGGTCCTGAAAGCTTTTGATGTCGAACGGTATGGCCCTGAATGCCCCTGCTGTTGCGCCCCGCTGAATAAATATATTTGCCCTGAACCTGCTCAGCCCTTTGACTCCGAAAGAGAGGTCGAGTTCGTTGTTCTCTTCGAATTTATGTTTTTGGGAGTCTGTGAGGATGCTGTAACAAAGCTCCTTTGTGTTTTCCGGAGTAAGGGACGGATGCCCTTCGAGGGGCAAGAGTCTTCCGGATATGCGGAGCCGCGGAGCGCTGCCTGTTGTTATGTGCAGGTCGGACGCGCCTTTTTCGATCATCAGTTTTAAAAGGTCGAACAGAGTTGCCATGTTTTAGTCCTCGAAGGTTACCCTGAGTATTTCTTCTATGGTTGTTATTCCTTCCATTACTTTTCTCAGTCCGCTCTGTCTGAGAGTGGACATGCCGAGGCGCACCGCCTCTTTTTTAATATCTGCGGCTGACGTGCCCTGAAGTATCAATTCTTTCACTTCATCCCGTATGGGCATAATCTCATGTATGGCTATCCTTCCCCTGTATCCGGTATTATTGCATTCAGGGCAGCCTTTACCGATGTAATATTTAACATCTTGCACCTTATCGGAGGGAAACCCCGCCCTTATCAGCGTTGTTTCCGACAACTGGTCTTCTTCTTTGCAGTTCTGGCAGATCTTTCTTGCGAGCCTCTGCGCCACTATTAAAATAACCGAAGACGAGACCATAATCGGCTCTATGCCCATGTTTATGAGCCTTGTTATGGTGCTCGGCGCGTCGTTCGTGTGGAGGGTGCTTAAAACGAGATGTCCTGTAAGCGCCGCCTTAATCGCGATTTCCGCGGTTTCAAAATCCCTTATTTCGCCTACAAGGATTATGTCCGGGTCCTGCCTCAAAAACGACCTTAACGCTGTGGCGAAATTAAGCCCGATATCTTCCCTTATATGCACCTGATTTATTCCGAAGAAGTTGTATTCGACCGGGTCTTCCGCGGTCATGATATTAACTCCGGGCTTGTTAAGATGAGACAGCGCCGAATAAAGAGTTGTCGTTTTACCGCTGCCGGTAGGGCCCGTTACGAGTATCATGCCGTAAGGCTTTTCGATGGCGTCATAGAAGTCCATGAGCTGTTTTTCATCGAAACCTAATTTCGGCAGTTCGAGTTGGAGGTTGGATTTGTCGAGGAGACGCATCACTATTTTTTCTCCAAAGAGCGTAGGCAGCGTCGAAACCCTGAAGTCTATTTCCCTGTCGTCCCCGAACTTGAGCTTTATCCTCCCGTCCTGCGGAAGCCTTCTTTCGGATATGTCGAGGTGGGACATGATCTTTATCCTCGATGTGATGGCGTTTTTCATCTTGACCGGGAGTTTCAATACCGGCTGGAGCATCCCGTCTATCCTGTATCTTACTCTCAATATCTCCTCGGAGGGTTCTACGTGTATGTCGCTGGCATGAGACCTTATCGCGTTCATCAGGATGCCGTTTACCAGTTTTACTACGGGAGCGTCTATTTCTCTCGGCATATCCTTATCGTCCTTCTCTTCGACGATAGTCATGTCTTCGAGGGCGCTTCCTATTACCTTGTTCAGGTCTTCCATCTCCATAACGTCCTTGTCACCGCCCTTGCCCTTGCCGACGGAGACCTTCGTTTCTTTCTTCGGGTAATATTTTTCTATGGCGTCCATTATGGCGGTTTCAGCCGCTACGTGGACTATTACCTTCATTCCCGACAGGAATCTTACGTCGTCTATAGCTAAGTTGTTCGAAGGGTCGGTAATGGCGATCCTCAGTCCGGCGCCGTCTTTAGATATGGGAATGAGCTGGTATCTTTTTGCGGTCTCGTAAGGAATAATCTTGAGAAGGGAGGTATCGACTTTATGCTCGGAAAGGTTTATGGCGGGCGCGTTGTATTGCCTGCTCAAAAAGGTGATGAGGCTTTCTTCGTTGACGTACCCTAATTTCAGGAGCACGGAGCCGAGCCTTTTGCCTTCAAGCCTCTGGACGCGAATGGCCTCATTCAACTGATCTTCGCTTATCAGTTTGGCCTTCAGCAAAAGCTGTCCTAATAATGATACGCCTACCGCCATATTTAACAATACGTCAAAAAATATGCCGAAGTCAAATAAACCCGTAAAAACAAGGTTCGGTTCTTGACTTTTAATGCCTCAAAATTTTAATGTGTATACTTCATGGGCAGTTAGCTCAGTCGGTAGAGCAGGGGCCTGAAAAGCCCCGTGTCGGGAGTTCGATTCTCTCACTGCCCACCACTCATTTTTCCCCGTCGGGTAATTTTACCTTTGCATTTTCCATGGACTCTGTTAAAATTTAACCATGAAGAAGCTTATCTGCATAGCGCTTGCCGTATCGAATTTTAAAAGATTTCAGGGAGGGCGGTCATTATGAAAAGAATTTTATTTTTTGGTGTTTTTCTTCTGTCCATTTTCTTCTTTTCCGCATACAGCGAGGCAAAGACTATAGGCAAAATATCCGAAATGAGCGGGAAGGTCTTATTCAGGGAAAAGGCGAATATTCCTTATGATGACGCCAAAAAAGGCATGGAACTCGAAAAAGGCTGCTGGATAAAGACAGGCCCGGATGGATGGGCAGTGCTCTCGTTATCGGATAAGAGCAAGCTGACGCTCGCCAACAATACCGAGCTTGAAATCACCGAGTTTGTCGTAGGCAAAGACAAAAAAGACGGCGTGTTCAGCGTAACGCAAGGCAAGCTGAGGGCGTCCGTCACAAAGCTTGCCGGAGAGCAGGTGAACTTTAAGGTCAAAAGCCCGACCGCAGTTGCGGGAATTAAAGGCACCGAATTCATGATGATGACTCAGGGGCTTGCGAACGTATTTTTCGGGAACGAAGGGCAGGTAGAGATAACAGGCGCCGATACCGCCTCAAAACCGTTGACGGTTGACGCAATGGTTCAGAACACGAGAGGATATGTGCCTACAGACCCCGTAAAGATCGAGCCTGACACGCCGCTTTACACGGCAAAGAAAAACTTTGAAGAGATAACGGAGGCAACGCCTCCAAAGGAGTGGGAGCTTTCCGGCAATCTTCCGAACATCATAGCGCGGTGGAATATAAATTACGGCCGTTATCTTGCCGACTCCGGAAGATATGAGGAAGCCCTTTATGTATTTCAGATAGCCCTCGATCTCACTAACCTGCCCGATATACGCAGCGATGCGCGGCTCGAAAGAGGAGCGGTTTATTCGAGATTCTTGAGGAATCCGGAAGCGGCCCTTGCCGAATATCTTTTGGTGATAGAGACATATCCGGTAGTTTCACAGAGAGAGACATCTCTGTATCTTGCGGGAATGACCTTATATGAACTTGACCTCAAGGATCAGGCAAGGGAAAAACTCATGCAGTATAAAAGAGATTATCCGTCGGGAAAACATATCAGGAACGTAGAGACGATACTGAACCTGCTTGAGAAATAGCAGAGATTCAAAACATGGGGAGATTTATGAAAAGTATATTTATTGCGTTGTTTTCAGCTGTTCTTATATCTTCAAACCTTTACGCCGCGCAATCCACGATCGCGCAGGGCGAAGGCTATGCCTGCATGGGCGAGGATAAGTCCAAGAGGCAGACCGAGCAGGCTGCGGAAACCGATGCGAAAAGAAAGGCGATGGAGTCTGCGGCGAGCTATATAAAGAGCGAGACGCATGTCAAGGACTTCGAGCTTGAAAAGGATATGGTGTCGGCTTATACCAACGCGACATTGAAGAATATCAGGGTGCTTGAGAAAAGCTGGTATAAAGACCCGTCATCCGGGGACTGTTATAAGATAAAAATAAGCGCCGAAGTGGTTCCGGATGAAAAGGCGATGGAAAGGGTGTCGAAGTCAAAGCAGGTCTTGGATGATCCGTCGGCGCCCCTTGCGATTCAACTCTGGACGGATAAAAAGGCGTATGTAAGCGGGGATAAGATAAGGGTTTACATCAAAGGCAATAAGCCTTTTTACGCCGTTGTTATTTATAAAGACGTCAAAGGAGAAATGCTCCAGCTTTTGCCGAATCCTTACAGGTCGGATAATTATTTCAGCGGCGGTGTTGTTTACGAAATCCCTTCGGGCAATGACCGGTTCGAGCTTGAGGTCAGCCCTCCGTTCGGCGAAGAAAACATATATGTATATGCAAGCACGTCTCCTTTGGGGGATATTAAGCTCAAGGCTGAAGGCGGGGTTTATCAGGTCAAGACAAAAGAGAAGGACATAGGCGGCATGACGAGGGCGGTAAAGTTAAAGGAAAAGACAGGCAGCAAGGCCTCGGCTGCGTCTGAGTTCTTTGAAGAAAAGGCTGTTTTAAAGACAGGGAGGGAAAAATGAAGAGATTAATAAATATTGAGCGGGGACAGTCCCGATTCTACGGCTGCGCCCGTAAATCCGGGACAGTCCCCTATGCGATTTTTTTCATAATAGTATTAGCCGCAATGTTTTTTGTTCCATGCGCCGAAATAAAGGCTGCCGAGCCTCCTTCAGAGCCGATACTCCGCATAGAGACCGGAATGCACACGTCGGCGATAAAGAGGGTAGGCATCGACGCCGAGAACAGATACCTTGCCACAGGGGCCGACGATAAAACCGTCCGCGTATGGGATCTGTCCACAGGCAGGCTGATAAAGATATTGAGGATCCCGGTGGGAGACGGCAACGAGGGCAAGGTTTACGCGCTTGCAATGTCTCCGGACGGCAGGACTATAGCCTGCGCGGGGTGGACGGGACAGCAGTGGGACAATATGTATGCCTCTGTCTATTTATTCGACCGCGAAAGCGGAAAGCTTATAAAAAGGATATCCGGACTGAATGCGACGATATTCAATCTCAGTTATTCAAAGGACGGGCGTTATCTTGCGGTGACTTTATGGAACATTTACGGCGTAAAGGTCTATCGCACGTCTGACTGGTCCCTCGCAGCCGAGGATACGAATTACGGCAGCGACAGCTACGGCTCGGATTTCGACAGGGAGGGCAGGCTCGTAACCACGTCGTGGGACGGCTACATACGCCTGTATGACAGGAATTTCCAGCTCATTGCAAAAACAAAGTCTCCCGGAGGAGGCAAGCCTTACGGCATAAGCTTCTCGCCCGACGGTTCGAAGATCGTGGTAGGCTTTAACGATACGACGAAGGTAGACGTGGTTTCAGGCAGAGACCTCTCATATCTTTATTCGCCCAATACAACCGGGGTCAACAACGGCAACCTCGCTGTCGTCTCATGGTCGGCCGACGGAAGGTATATTTACGCGGGCGGCATGTACCAGAAAATATTCGCGGGCATCTGGAGATTCGCCATGCTCAGATGGGGAGATGAAGGCAGGACGGCATATATAGATATGGTCGCATCCGACAACACGATACTTCATATGCAGCCTTTAAGGTACGGCGGCATTGTTTATGGGGCGTACGATCCGGCATTCGGAATTTTCGACGCGTTTAACAACAGGGTTATTTATAACAGCGCTTCTATCGCGGATTACAGGAACAGCGATGCTACGTTTTCCGTATCATACGACGGCTCTACAGTACAATTCGGCTATGACGTATGGGGGAAATCGCCCGCCCGGTTCTCGATCCCGGACCGTCTCCTGACAATAGATCCGGGCTATCAGAATTCCGGTCAGCTTAAACTTCCCGTAACATCCGCGCCGGGATTGAATATAACGGACTGGCGGCACGCCTTTAAAAATCAAGCAATACGAATCGTCTCGGAGTGTCGCCGTATCGCCCGACGGAAACGGCATCCTCCTCGGAGCCGACTGGAACCTCAGGCTTTTTGACAGGAACGGCTATGAAAAATGGAGCATCCCCATACCCGGAGTAGCGTGGAGCGTGAATATTTCGGGCAACGGCAAGATCGCGCTTGCGGCATTCGGAGACGGAACTATCAGATGGTACCGGATGAGCGATGGAAAAGAGCTTCTGGCCTTTTTCCCGCACAAAGATAAAAAGAGGTGGGCGATATGGACGCCTTCAGGATATTACGACGCCTCTCCCGGAGCGGACGATATAATCGGCTGGCATCTAAACAACGGCAAAGAGAGCGAGGCATACTTCTTCCCTATATCCAAATTCAGGGCTACATACTACAGGCCAGATGTAGTCGCAAAGGTTTTCAATACCATCGATGAAGTAGAAGCGGTAAGACTTGCTAATGAGGAATCCGGAAGAAGCCGGCAGGAGGCAGCTATTCAGAAAATGCTTCCGCCTGTAGTAACCATCGTCTCGCCCGCGGAAAATACGACGGTATCCTCTGCCGATATTACAGTCAGATACAGCGTCCGCATGCCGTCAGGAGAACCTATAACAGGCGTGAGGGCGTTGATTGACGGAAGGCCTGCTTCTTCCCAGAGGGGTATTCAGATAGTGCCTAAGGACAAGGATGTAATGGAAATGAAGGTCACAATTCCGGAAAAGGACGTGGAGCTTTCAATAGTCGCTGAAAACAGGTTTTCGGTGAGCGATCCGGCCACTGTAAGGCTTAAGTGGAGAGGGGCTGTTAAAAAGGAAGAATTTATAATCAAGCCCAAGCTTTATGTCCTTGCCGTAGGCGTGAGCAGATATATGGATAAAAGCCTAAAGCTCGAATTCGCCGCAAAGGACGCTGCGGACTTTTCAACGGCGCTCATGAAACAGAAAAGTGGAATTTATAGGGATGTGGTTATCAAGACCATTACGGATGAAAAGGCAACAAAGGACGAGATACTCGACGGTCTTGAATGGCTCCAGAGAGAGACGACGAGCAAGGACGTGGCAATGGTCTTTATCGCCGGGCACGGAGTTAACGACCCCACCGGCATTTATTATTTTCTGCCCGTCAACGCTAATATCGAGAAATTAAAGCGGACAGGCCTCGCGTTTTCGGATATTAAGAATACGGTAGCCTCTCTCGCGGGCAAGACGGTACTCTTTATCGATACATGCTATTCAGGCAATATTATGGGCTCTCGAAGGGGCGCGACAGACATCACCGGCGTTGTCAATGAACTTGCGAGCGCTGAAAATGGAGCTATAGTCTTTGCCGCGTCAACAGGCAATCAATATTCGCTTGAAGACAGGGCATGGGGAAACGGCGCGTTCACAAAGGCATTGGTCGAGGGACTAAGCGGAAAGGCCGATTACACGGGCAAGGGAAAGATAACCGTCAACATGCTCGATCTTTATCTTTCGGAAAGGGTAAAGGAATTGACAAAGGGAAAACAGACGCCGACTACCACGAAGCCGAGCACGGTGCCTGATTTCCCGGTTGCGATAAGGAGGTAATATCAGGGCGGCTATGAAGTTACATAGGTTTGTAATATTCACGATAATAGGCATTGCCTCGGCCGCCCTTATAATTTTTATCTATTCGCGGAAGATCGATTTTTTTAATGCCGTCGATCTCAAATTAAAAGACGTCAGGCTTAAGACGCGCGGAACCGTTGCTCCGGACAAAAGGGTAGTTATTGCGGCCATAGACGGCAAGAGCATAAACGAACTCGGAAGATGGCCTTGGGACAGGAAGATAATTGCGCGGCTGGTCGAGAATCTGAAATTGTACGGCGCAAAGACAATCGCCCTCGATATTGTGTATTCCGAACCTTCGAATCCCGGATCCGACAAACAACTTGCCGATGCATTTCGAAGCTCAGGCAGCGTCGTAGGAGGCTATTTTTTTAGGGAAGAGCCTGAACAGCCCGATTCAGGCTCTCTTTCGGCTCTGGAACAATCACGCATAAAGATACTGAAGATACGGGACAATGCAACGGATGTGCCGATTGCGGGCTATCCTTCTGTTGAGTTGAACATACCCTCAATAGCGCAATCCGTTGCCGGCGCCGGTTTTTTCAACATTATTCAGGACAGCGACGGTATTTTGAGATCCTCGAATCTTTTAATAATTTACGAAGGTAATGTTTATCCTTCCCTCGCATTGTCCGCGTTGAGGCATTATGTCGGCAGCGAGATAATCCTCGAAGCCGCGCAATACGGCGTGGACAATCTTCTTATAGGGAATCACCGCATGCCTGTCGATGAGTCCGGCAGGCTCACGCTTAATTATTACGGCAAGGGCGGGACATTTAAAACCATTCCCGCAGTTGATATTATCAAAAACCGGCTGAAGCCCGGCAGCCTGAATGATTCCGTTGTTTTCGTAGGCCCGACAGAGATCGGACTTTCGGATTTGCGGACTACTCCCGTAGATCCCGTGCTTCCGGGCGTGGAGGTTCATGCGACGGTCGCGTCGAACGCCTTGCAGAACAGGTTTATCATAAGGGACGGCCGCGTAACAATGCTGGACATGGCCTTTATCATAATCTTCGCCGTATTGCTGACAACATCGTTGAGTTTTATAAAGAGGACGGTTATTGCGCTTCTATTGTTTTTGATGACGCTCGGCCTTTATTTTTCGATAAATTTTATGGTCTTTGAAAATTATCTTCTCAATACCTCGGTTCTCTTTCCAATGGCGTCAATAACAACGGCATATCTCTGCTCCGAGGCATACAGAAATCTTATAGAAGAAAAGCACAGCAGATTCCTTAAAAAGGCTTTTACGAGTTATGTGTCTCCGGCCCTTGTCGGAGAGATAATGAAAAACCCGGATATGCTTAAATTGGGGGGCGAGAAAAGAAATATAACGGTATTATTTTCGGATATAAGGGGCTTCACCACTATTTCCGAGAAGCTTACGCCGGAAGCCCTCGTGCATTTGCTCAATCAGTATCTGGGGCCTATGACGGATATAGTTCTTCAGCATAGGGGCACGCTCGACAAATATATAGGAGACGCGATAATGGCTTTGTATAACGCCCCGCTCGACGTAGAAGACCATCCACTTCAGGCATGCAGGAGCGCCCTTGTCATGATGGAGAAACTGAAAGACCTTAATGTAGATTTCAAGGCAAACGGATTGCCTGCGGTGGATATCGGCATCGGTATAAACACGGGAGATGTAATTGTCGGCAACATGGGAACGGATGTGAGGTTCGACTATACGGCGATGGGCGATACCGTAAACCTTTCTTCGCGGCTCGAAGGCATGAATAAGATATACAAGACGCATATAATTTTCACCGAATTCACGCTCGATAAACTCAAGACCCTCGGCCTTTTGCAGCAGGTATCGGGAGAAATAAGATTCAGGGAGATGGATTTTATAAAGGTTAAGGGCAAGGACAAGCCGGTCACTATTTATGAGCTTTCCGCGACGATGGACGGCGCTGTCGCCAAGAAATTTGAAGACGCGCTGATGCTTTACAGAAAGCAAAGTTTTAACGAGGCAAAAGAGATATTCGAAAGGCTCGAATCCGAAAACGGCGACAAGACCGCAGGCATATTCGCCGAAAGATGCGCCGAGTTTATGGAAAGCCCTCCCGGCGCAGACTGGGACGGCGTGTATGTGGCTAAGACGAAGTGAAAAGTTGCTATAATACAGTAAAGAGGAGGTGTTGATATGCCTAAACCGTTTGATCGTATAACCGTCAATCCCGAAGTTTGCATGGGGCAGCCTATCATACGAGGGATGCGTATAACTGTCGCCTTTGTGCTCAAACTGCTGGCCTCCGGCATGAGCCATGGAGAAATTTTAAAGGCATATCCTGAACTTGAAGAAGGCGATATACTTCAGGTTATTGAGTATGCTTGAAAATAACACTAAAATAAAAACTGGAGGTTAATTTATGAAAGTAGTTATAGAAGTTGAAGATGAGAAGGAAATAATGAAGATTAGGGATGTACTGAAAGGCGAACATATCACAGTGCTTAAATCGTTAAAAGGGAAAGAAAAAATGCTGAAAGATATTTTTAATGAATTTAAAATAAAACTCCCTAAGGATTTTAAATTTGACAGGCAAAAATTGCATGCAAGATAGGGTTTTTATAGACACCAATATTCTTATCTATTCTATAAGCGATAACGCCGAAAAGAAGATAAAGGCAAGAAAGGCAATCCTTTCAAAAGGAGAACCGATTATAAGCTCACAGGTCATAAGCGAGTTTATCAATGTCTGTTTAACAAAAAACCTGTTGACGATGGATAAAATAATAGCCGTGTCTCAAAAATTTATGAATGTATTGGAATTTTTCCCGGTAAAGAAAACTACTATAGATAAATCTCTCCAAATAAAGAAGGATCATAATTACTCTTATTGGGACTGCCTGATAATAGCCTCTGCATTGGAAAATAACTGCGCGACTTTATATACGGAAGATATGCAGGATGGCCATACCATTGAAAGAAAATTAAAAATCGTCAATCCCTTCGCTTAAAGTGAAATAAATGGCAGATAGTCTGCACCATCGGATTTTTTTGATGTGAAAATTACCTTTACCTGCTATGGTTGAGCTGATATAATTTTGTTCGGAAGAGGTTGAGAAAGAATATTCATGAAGAAAACACTTCTCTTATTAATAGTTTTTCTTATGCTTGGTCTTCTGGGCTGTGCATCTAATAATGCGTTGATTCTATACCAGCAAGGACAGAAGGCATTCGAAGACAAAAAATATGTTGAGGCCTACGAATTTTTCAAGCAATCGCTAAAAAATTACCAGTCTTTTAATGTCACCGAAGGCATCGCAGCCAACCATGTTATGATGGGAGACATCCAGCGAACTTTAGGAACATACTATGAAGCACTTAAGAGTTATGAAAACGCTTTTAAAATTTACAAAGAAATAAATAACGCAGAGGGTATCGCTTCAAGCCTTACAAGGATTGGGATTACTCATCAATCCCTTAAGAAATATGATTTGGCACTGGATTATTACAATGAAGCATTGAAGATTTACAGAGAGCTAAGTATTCCGCAATATATCAAAACAAGTTTAAATCAAATAAATGAAGTTTACAGGGATATTGACAGAGACAAAGCATTTAAACTTTATCAGCAGGTGCCTGAGATTTTTGTGCAACTGGGACATTCAGGGACGATAAATTCCATAGCAGTATCTCCGAATGGGAAGTATCTCTTAACGGAAAGTAGGGACGATAAAACACTTAAATTATGGGAAGTCGAAAGCGGCAGAGAAATAAGAACATTTTATTATCATCCAGAAGATGTTCAGTTGTTATCTCTTGCAAAAGTTCTTTTTTCACCAGATGGGAATTACGCTTTGTCAATGCCGAATTCCAAAACCATAAAAGTGTGGGATATACGCACAGGAAGGGAATACAAAACATTCAAGGATGAAAAAAAATATTTTCTTTCAGCATTCTTTTCTCCAAATGGAAAATCAATTTGGGCAATAGGACTGATAACGAAAAAATGGGATATTGAAACAGAAAAAGAAAATTCTTTGCATGGTTTGTCATCATTTGAATATTCTCCAGACGGAAAGGTAATGGTGTCGATAAAATTTTTTAAAGAAGTTGTTCTCTCAAAATATCACAATGGGAAGTCAACAATAATACCAATTGACAATTCTGATCAGATACAATCTGTAAAGTTTTCACCTGACGGGAGATATGTTTTAGCAAAGATACTTAAATCACAGGACTTTAAGATATGGGATGTTGAAACTGCCAGAGAAATGAGACGGTTTAAGAATGTTTCTGATAATGATAAAACAGTTCTCTTTACTCCTGATGGGAAGTGGATGTTAGCTGCCACAGTTGACGGTGCAGTAAAATTATGGGACGTGAAGACGGGTGAACTTTTCGAGAACTATAAGATTCATTCAGATAAAATAAATACTATTGTATTTTCTCCAGATGGAGACTATGTGTTAACGGGAAGCAAAGACAAGACATTAAAGCTGTGGGAATTACAAACAGGCAAAGAACTGAAAACTTTTAGAACTCAAGAAGTTCATTTTGCAACTTTTCTGTCACACGGAAAGCAAATATTATCTGAAGGACTCGGAGGGGTCCAACTCTGGGATATTGCGACAGGAAGGGAGTTAAAAAGGTTTCAAGGAAACACTTCTTTGGCATTATCAGTAGTCTTTTCGCCTGATGGTAAGCGTGCACTTGCAAGCGGTTCTCCTAAAAATGTAATTTGGAATTTAGAGGCTGGAAGTTTAGAGAGAGAACTTAAAAGATATGAATCAGCCTCTTTGTCTATAGTTGCTTCAAATGATAATAAGTATGCGCTATTCACAAACAATGTTGCACATGGATTTCATAAGGATGAATTCATGAATACATCGCATATAGATAATCTCTGGAATAAAATAGTGGAAGACGGTTATAGCGTATTGCCGATAGGATCGAAGGGAGCGAGTATCGAACAACTGAATGAGCTTTTGAATAATCCACAGTTTTGCGATCTCTCGTTAAAGAAAAACAAACATTTGAGCCTGCCTGAATATGTTATGAAGCAAATTGGAAAAATAAAGGAATTGAGAAAAAAAGATATTTCTGCGCTATACAGTTCAGAGCAAGGTCAAATCCGCAGATTGAATAGGACTCTTTTAGAAATAGCATATCCTGAAATTTGCCCCAAGATGCAGAGAGTAGAAATGGTTAATATAAGCACCGGAGAAAGAACCAAGATATTTGCCCCTGATATAGAAGGCGGTTTTATTGAGCAAGTAATATTTTCTCCAGATAATAATTATGCATTGTTAGGCATTTTTCATGCTGAACCTAAAGGAGCAAATAAAGTGATGAGTTTATTAGAAATATCAACCGGAAAAGAGATAAAAGCTTTCTATGACGACAATGGGGGGAGTATAGCATTTTCTCCCGATG
>Ga0209211_10007872_pt1 | contig 14807 bp, 14 predicted proteins | sample RifGroA2_FD_183992 | JGI IMG/M metagenome (GOLD analysis project Ga0209211, IMG submission 183992) | Groundwater microbial communities from Rifle, Colorado, USA - Groundwater A2 (SPAdes) (version 2) | ecosystem: Environmental > Aquatic > Deep subsurface > Groundwater | place: Rifle, Colorado... | reverse complement strand
CTGTAAAACAATGTTCTTTTAACAGGTCGCTACTACGTAGCTAAATGTTATTTTTTTAATTTTTGCTATAAACTTAAGCACCTACGGTGCTTTTTATAAAAAAAGTGTAAACTACTTTTTAATGTTTATGAAAAATGCCTAAATTTCTATATTTTTTCTAATTTTACAGCCTATAACAATGAAACTTTTTTTAAAACATATTGATTTATTAAATTTCAAAAACTTTGCAGAAGTTTCGTTAAATTTTACAAATAAAATTAATTGTTTTGCTGGCAGCAATGGTTCAGGTAAAACAAATCTTTTAGATGCTATATATTATTTATCGTTTTGTAAAAGCTATTTTAGTTCATCGGATATTGATAACATTAAACGAAACGATAATTTTTTTGTTATTAATGGCTCGTATGATTTAGAAGAAACCGAAGAAAATATTTTTTGTGGTGTTAAACTTAATTCGCACAAACAATTTAAACGTAACAAAAAAGAATACTCGCGATTAGCCGACCATATTGGATTTATACCTTTAGTTATTGTTTCACCTTATGATACAAATTTAATTTCTGATGGGAGCGATGAAAGACGAAAGTTTTTAAATAATGTGATTTCTCAATACGATAAAATATATCTGAATAATATATTAAATTACAACAGATTACTCAAACAAAGGAATATATTGTTAAAAGATTTTTATCAAAAAAAACACATTGATTTTGAAACTCTTGAAGTTTTCGATGAAAAGATGGCAACTTATGCTCAGCCAATTTATCAGGTTCGAAATAATTTTATCGAAAATTTAATTCCTGTGTTTAAAGAATTTTATAACAGAATTTCCGGCGAATCGGAAAATATTGATATTATTTATCAATCGCAATTAGAAAATGAAAATTTATTAAATTTACTTAAAAATTCAATTGAAAAAGATAACATTATGCAATATACAACTTGCGGAATCCACAAAGATGATTTAATTTTTAAAATAGACGATTTCCCTATTAAAACTAATGGCTCGCAAGGACAGCAAAAAAGTTTTCTGTTGTCGTTAAAACTTGCTCAATTCGATTTTATTAAACAAAAAAATAATGTTTTACCAATTTTATTGCTTGATGATATTTTCGACAAATTAGATAATTTTCGTGTAGCTCAACTTATGCAATTGGTTGGTGAACATCACTTTGGTCAGATTTTTATAACTGATACTGATAAATTGCGAATCGAAAGAGTATTAGAGCCGGTAAAATCAGACTATTCAATTTTTAATTTAGAAAAAGGAGTAATTTTATGAGACGTTCAAACACTCGTTCTATAAGTGAAGTAATAAAAGAATATGTTGAAGCATTTAAACTTAAGGGAAAATTAGGGGAAGTTAAAGTTATTAATGGATGGTCGGATGTTGTTGGCGAAAAAATTGCTGCCCGGACTCTCGAAATAAAAATATTTAACCGAAAATTATATGTAAAAATTCAATCTTCAATTATCCGTCAGGAATTGTTTATGATTAGAACTGAATTAGTTAAGAGGTTAAACGAAAAAGCAGGAGATAATGTGATTGATGATTTAGCGTTCTTTTGAAAAACGAAAACTGTTCATCGTTCAAAAATGTTCATTGTTCTACGTTCATTGTTCACTGCCGACTGCCTACTACCAACTGCCAACTGCCAACTGCTTATTGCTAATTGATTATTGTTAAAAAAAGTTTAGAGTTTGAGATTTGGAATTTGGAATTTGAGATTTGGTATTTGTACTTTGTTATTTTATATAATTCATGGATTTTAAATTAATATCTCCTTTTTCTCCCACCGGCGACCAGCCCGATGCCATTAAGCAATTAGTTGATGGTGTAAATACTGGATTAAAATATCAAACATTGCTCGGTGTTACTGGTTCAGGAAAAACTTTTACTATTGCAAATTTGTTAGAACAAATAAAAAAACCAGCACTTGTTTTAAGCCACAATAAAACTCTTGCAGCCCAGTTGTACAGCGAATTTAAACAATTTTTCCCTGAAAACAGAGTTGAATATTTTGTCTCTTATTACGATTATTATCAGCCCGAAGCATATATGCCTTCATCAGATACATATATCGAAAAAGATTTGTCAATTAACGATGAAATCGAGAAGCTTCGTTTAAGTGCAACTTCTGCTTTGTTATCGGGCAGGAGAGATGTTATTGTTGTTTCGTCGGTTAGCTGTATTTATGGTATTGGAAATCCCGAAGATTTTCATAATAGTGTAATCGAAATATCTGTTGGACAGCAAATTAGTCGCGATGTACTTTTAAGAAATTTTGTTGACAGTTTATACTCACGTACCGAAAATGAATTTACACGCGGTACTTTTCGGGTTCGGGGTAATACTGTTGATATTTTTATTGCTTATGATGATTTTGCCTCAAGAATTATTTTTTATGGCGACGAAATTGAAGAGATTTTAACAATTGACCCTGTTAGTTGTGTTACTATTGAAAAACATCAAACACAAAGAATTTTTCCGGCAAATATTTTTGTAACTTCAAAAAAACGTGTTAATCAAGCTATTAAAGAAATTCAGGATGATTTGTTTTTGCAAATTGAAGCATTTAAAGCAAAGGAGCAAATTTTTGAAGCAAAAAGAATTGAAGAACGTGTAACTTTCGATTTGGAAATGATTAAAGAGCTTGGCTATTGCTCGGGTATTGAGAATTATTCGAGATATTTTGATGGCAGAAAGCCTGGAACACGTCCTTTTTGTTTGCTTGATTATTTTCCCGATGATTTTATAACGATTATTGACGAGAGTCATGTTACAGTTCCACAAATAAAAGGTATGCACGGTGGCGATACTGCCCGAAAAAAGAATTTAATTGAATATGGTTTCCGGCTTCCGGCAGCTGCCGATAACCGTCCATTACAACTTGATGAATTTATCAGAATTATTAATCAGGTAATTTTTGTTAGTGCTACTCCAGCTGACTTCGAATTGCAACTTAGCGAAGGTATTGTTGCCGAGCAGGTTATTCGCCCAACAGGTATTCTTGACCCAATAATTGAAGTTCGCCCAAGTTTAAATCAGGTTGATAATTTAATGGACGAAATTGAACAACGTGTAAAATTAACAGAAAAAGTTCTTGTAACAACACTCACAAAACGTATGGCAGAAGAGTTGACAAAATATCTTACAAAGTTTAATATAAAATGCCGATATATTCATTCGGATGTCGAAACACTTGAACGTGTTGAAATTATGGAGGGTTTACACAATGGAGTTTTTGATGTTTTAATAGGTGTTAATTTGTTACGTGAAGGTTTGGATTTGCCTGAAGTTTCGCTTGTTGCAATATTAGATGCCGATAAAGAAGGTTTTTTGCGTTCGGCACGTGCTTTAACACAAACTGCAGGACGTGCAGCACGTCATTTAAAGGGGAAAGTTATAATGTATGCCGATAAAATTACCGATTCGATGCAAAAAACTATTGACGAAACTGAACGTCGTCGCGAAAAACAAATTAAATATAATACCGAAAATAATATATCTCCCCAACAAATTGTAAGAACAGCAAAATCTGCATTAAGTGAATTAAATCAACATTCAAAAAATAAAGTATATGTCGAAAATGAAAATGTTGATTTTGCAGCCGACCCTGTATTAAAATATATGAACCGCGACCAAATAAAAAAAGCAATTGATTCTGCCCGCAAAAAGATGGAAAAAGAAGCAAAAACATTAAATTTTATAGAAGCAGCAATGTATCGCGATGAAATGATACGGCTTGAAGAAATATTAAAATTTAAAAAATAATTTCTACTATAATTTGTTTTTACAAACAGCATGCATGTTTTAGGTTTCAAGCTACATGTTTTAGGAAACAACCACAGCGTTTTAGGTTCATTGTTCTATGTTATTTAGTTATTTCAATGTATTTCTATCTATTTCTATCTATTTCTGTTTTTAATGTGTGACCATTGTTATTATTGTTCATTGTTTGCAGGTTTTTCTTCAATCTTGTTTTATCAATCTTTGCTTCTCAATCTTGCCTTCCCAATCTTCTTCAATAATAATCAATTACGCTAAATCGTTTTAGATATTTGCTATTATTGAATTTAATTTTTATATTTCGCAAAATAAAATTTGATTTTATGAATTATTTAAGTTTAATATTAATTGTAGTACCATTTTTAATGGCAAATAGTTGTAAATCAGCAAAAAATGTTGAAAAGACAAAGTCTTCATCAACATCACAAATTCCAGTTAAAAAGGTAATTGTAAATAAAAATTTTGATTATATCAATTACAAAAAAGAATTTACTGTAAAAACTGCAACAATTGCAGATAGTATTTTAACTATTGTTTTTTCTTATGTTGGTTGCAGCGATGATGAAATAAATATGGAATTTAACGGAAATTATTTAAAAAGTTTACCTCCCAAAGCATCCTTATACATAACAAAGACGTCTGGTAATTTAGAATGCGGAAAGCAAATAGAAAAAACAATGTTGTTTAATTTAAGTAGCATACAATACCCAAATACTAAAACACTTGTAATTATGTTTCCAAACTATGAACCTAAATTGATGTATAATTATTGAAAGTCAAATTATTATGAGAAAAATTAAACTTTTAGTGTTAATTGTTATTTTAAATTTGTTTTTAATTGGAAATTTATTTGCACAAATAAGTTATGGTGGAAAACCAATAAGTTTTGATAAGAAAATATCAGTAATTTTGCAAAAATCACTACCAACTGTTACTATGGATCCTGTTAATGTGAGTCTTTTGGAAGCTGAAGATTTGGAAAATGAGCATAATAAAGAAATTCCTTGGCGTTTCGGGCAAAATTTAGAAGTAAACTATTCTTTAGGTAATTCTGGTCAATGGGAGTATTTACCTAACGGAGATAAACTTTGGCGTTTAAGAATTTATTCGCAAGGTGCTTATACATTGAATTTTGGATTTAGTAAATATATTTTACCAACTGGAGCAACGTTTTTTTTATATAACGAAAATCATTCAGAAGTGTTGGGTTCGTTTACAAGTGAAAACAATTCAGCATCGCAACAATTTGCAACAACTTTAATTCAGGGTGATGCAGTTACTTTAGAATATTACGAACCTGCCGATGTTTCTTTTAGCGGTGAAATTACAATTGACAGAGTTACTCACGGTTATCGGAATATTTTTGATTTTGCTACTAAAGGGTTTGGTGGTGCTGGTTCTTGTCAGAGAAATGTTGCCTGTTCGCCCGATTCAGTTGGATGGTCAAATCAAATTCGTTCTGTTTGTATGCTTGTTGTTGGCGGAAGCGGTTTTTGTACAGGCGCATTAATTAATAATACAGCTAATGATGCAACTCCTTATGTGCTAACAGCTAATCATTGCAGTACAAGTAACGATTTTGCTCAATGGGTTTTTTGGTTTAACTGGCAAAGTGCAACCTGCACAAACCCTGGTACATCGCCAGCACACGACCAGGTTACAACCAGTGGAAGTGTATTAAAATCTAGAAATGGTGGTTCTGATTTTTGCCTTGTTCAAATGAATCAAACTCCACCTTGCACATTTAATCCATATTATTCGGGATGGTCAAGAAGTACAACACCGGCAACGTCGGCATGTGGCATTCATCACCCTTCAGCAGACATTAAAAAAATAAGTTTATCAACACAGTCAGCTATTTCTGCATCATATTCTGGTGTTGACTCATGGCAAATTTTATGGGGTGTACAATGTACAGAACCAGGTTCATCAGGTTCGCCAATTTACGACCAAGACCATAGAATCATAGGTCAGCTTTATGGTGGTCCTTCGGCTTGTGGGTTAGCACAATCGAGTATGAATGATTATTATGGAAAAGTTGCTACTTCATGGGCTGGTGGCGGAACAAGTGCAACACGACTTAGCGATTGGCTAGACCCATCCGGAATTGCACCTGTGTTTATTGATGGATATGACCCATGTGGTGCTCCGCCTGTTGCTTTAGATGCACAATTATACACAATTACAGAACCAATTAATTTTTATTGTTCTGTACAGAGCATTTCTACAAATGTAGTTATTAGAAATGCTGGGTCAGATGTTTTAACTTCATTGTCTGTTTCATATAATATTGATGGAGGAACATCTGTAACACAAAATTGGACAGGAAGTTTAACTAATGGTCAAACTGCAGCAATTACTTTTCCTGCAATAACATTAACAATGGGTTCACATTCGTTTAACGCTTACTGTTCAACGCCTAATGGTGGTACTGATTTAAATACTTCAAACGATTCACTTTCAAAATCTTTTTTAGTATCTTCAGGAGCCAGTTTACCATTTCAGGAAGACTTTGAAAGTACAGCTTTTCCTCCAGCAAATTGGTTAATAAACAACCCTGATGGTGGAATAACCTGGGCAAGAATTAATAGTTCCGGAAATGGAGCAAGTACTGCTTCTGCAAGCATGAATTTTTATGATTATGATGTTACAGGTCAATTAGATGAATTAATAACACCAGCTCTCTATTTCTCTGCATCAACAAATATACTAATGACATTTAACGTTGCTTATCGTCAGTATCAAAATGAACCTGACCAGTTACAAATATTTATTTCTACTGATTGCGGCGTAACATTCAATCCAGTAGCTATTTATAATAAAGCGGGTCCAACTCTTGCAACAACAACTGCAAGTACAAATTCATTTACTCCTAACAATGCAAATCAATGGAGAATGGACACATTAGATTTATCAGCTTATGCAGGAAATAGTATAAAAATTAAGTTTGTATCTACAAATCAATATGGCAACAATTTATATATTGACGATATTAACATTCAGTTTTTAACTGCTTCTAATAATAACTTAACTGAAAAGGAACAATACAGAATTTATCCAAATCCATCAAAAGGATTTGTTACAGTTGAAAATACTGACTTAAAAAATGTAACAATTGTTATTAAAGATATTACAGGCAGGTATTTATATAATATAACATTAATTGATAAATATAATCATTTAGATTTAAGTGATTTATCGGATGGATTGTATTTTATATCAATTATAAACAATAATAAACAAAGTACAATTCCAATTACTATTTTAAGGTAATCGAATATATTTGTGTCGTACTAAATTTGACAGTTATTAATAAAAAAGGACAATCAAATATGGTTGACCTCTTTTTTGTTTTTTTTGATAAAATATTTTGCATTTAAAAAAATAGTTATATATTTGCATCGTGAATATGAAAATGTTAACATACGTTCTTTAATATTTTGGATAAAAATAAAAGCGTTAGCTTTTATTCTCATTTCTGAAAACTGGTAATTTTCATTTACGACAAGAATAATTAAGTGATACGCTCATGCCAAAGGCATGGGCTAAACTTATTTGTCGTAAAGGTATACCAGTACCTCAGAAATGAATAATGTTATGTTCCATGCCCTTTTTTTTGCAAAAAAATGAAACGGCAGGGTTACAAAACATGATTCTTTACAATAATAAAAATTATTTCTGTTTTTTAATATTCACTAAAAATTATCAAAAAAAACAGAATAATTTATTGATAATTTAAAATTTATTATATTTACATACTTAAAAATTTCAATCATGAGAACAAATTTTAAATCATTTCTAAAAGCAACAATAATAGTTGCTTTGGTTTTCTTTAATTTTATTATGTTATTGCCCCAGCAGGTAAATGCACAAGGGCAAGGACAATGGATTTCCAACGGTAACACCATTGTTTATACCAACCGTAAAGTTGGAGTAAAAACAAATTTACCCACAAAAGACCTTGATTGTAATGGTTCGTTTCGGGCAATTAATTGTTTTGTTGATAGTGTTTTAACTGTTTGGGATGCACTAATTTCCCATTCGCTAAGCATAGGTGGAAATTTGTCGGTGAACGGAATTGCAACTATTACCGGATCGCTGACCATTGGTCAGAAGTTTTTCTTCGACCCGGTTACAGAAAAATTCACATCATCTTCAGGAACTATCAATATTGACGGCAATGACCTGAAGACAACAGGTACTGTTTCAGCCAAACATATTAAGGCAAAAACTATTAAATTAACCAATTTATCCGGAACCGTCAGTACTCTGGTTCAGGCTGACAGCAGCGGAAAAATTCTCCCCTTTGCTTTTTCGGTCGACAGCAGCAAAGTGCTTTTTGGCAACGGAACATGGGGCTATACCGGCTGGCAGACCATCAGCAATAATTTGGTACAAATAACAACAGGCACAGTAGGTATTGGAACAAGTACTCCTGATACAAATTATAAACTTGATATTGTTGGTAATACAAAAATTACAGGTAATTTTACAACCACAGGCAGTATAAGAGCGGGAGCATTTAATGGTTTTGGAAAAGGTCTTGTATTTTACGACAGTACCGGAACATTGAGCCCTAATACTTTATCGGGAAATGCCAACGAAGTATTAACCGGTGCAGGAACATTTACCGAATTGCCTGCTACAAGCGGTTGGCAAGTGCTAAATGGCAACATTGTTACAACTACAAACGGAAATGTAGGCATAGGAGTAACGAATCCGGTTTCAAAACTTTACGTTGAAGGCGATGCCATCTTTACCGGCGGTATATTAACAAGTCAGTTAATTATGAGCGATAAACTTCAATCGTTTAATATAGAAAGCGACACGGCAAAAACATGGTTATCTGTTGCTCAAAAAGTATTAAGCGAAAGCGTAGAAAGTAAAACAGCTAAGATAGATACCATGCAGTCAAAACAAACAAAATCCTCATCTGTTATAAGCGATTCGTTAACAAGTGCAAAAGCTACCATAGATAGTATTAAAGCTCAGACAATAATTGCCGATACCATACAAACAGCTCAGCTAAATACCGACAGCATAAAAGTAGAAAAGGCAACTGCCGAAGCTGTAAGTATAGGTGGCGCCGTTAACCTGGCAAACGAAAAACTTGCTGTTGTTGGTAATACAGGTATTTATGGCAATTTTAATGTTACAGGCAACATAAAAACAGCAGGTAGTTTAACTTTTGGCGGAAATAATACAATAGGTTATTTACCTGCCTCAGGTGGAAATCCCGAAATAGTGTATATTAGGTCAACTCCTACACCACCAGCAATAAGTTTGTGTTATCCCACTACTGTTCCTTATTATCAGTTTTCGGGAATGTATCAATCAATTGGTTCAAATAACAATAATACAAATATTATGACAATGGGATTTAATGGGACTAATGGTATAATAGACATGGCTGGCTCAAGTATTGAACCAGCAAATGCAAAAGGTCTTTTAATAAATTATTTTTGTGGTAAAGATGTTTCAGTTTGTACGGGTACTCATGGTGGTAATGTTTACTTAACAAGTTCGGGAAGCGTTGGTGTAGGAACTCTTACTCCAAATGCAAAATTAAATATCAAATCCGATTCAACTAAAACCGGATTAATAGTTGAAACCGCGTTTGGAGCTTCGGTTTCGGGATATGGAATAGTTGCCAATGTTGGCTTAAACGGCGACACTACCAAAGCGTTTGCAGTTAAAAAAGATACAACAGTGAATTTTATTGTTTATGGTAACGGGCATGTATATGCGCGGGATGTTTTTGTAAAATTAGGAAATCTTGGCGATTTTGTTTTGGCTCCCGATTATAATCTTATGACCATTTATGAACTCGAAAATTACATAAAACAAGAGCATCGTTTACCAAAAATGCCATCTGCAAAAGAAGTCAGAGAAAAAGGAATGAATGTAGGCGAATTTCAAAACCTAGTTTTACAAAAAACAGAAGAACAGGCACTTTATATTATATCTTTACAAAAGCAAATTGACGAGTTAAAGAAAGTAATAGAAGAACTTAAAAAGAAAAATTAAATGAAAAAATATATTATAATTTCAATTGTTTTAACAACAGTTTTATCAGGTTGCCGATATAAAGAAGGACCCTTAATTAGTTTTCGTTCTGTATATAAAAGACTACAGGGATACTGGCAAATAATTGAATTTACTTCTAATGGAGTTGACTCATTAAAATATTATAATGATAGTTGTGGAAGTGTTGCATTAATTACTGATATTGATGGCAGTAACCCTGATATAGAATTTCATATTATTTTTAACTATCGTAAACCTAATACGTTTCAAAGTACTATTAAATTTATTGATAATAATAAGATTATGTATGTAAATTTTGGAAATGTTTGGAAAACTATTATAGGTCCTATAGGGAATGGAAAAAGCGAATGGAAGATATTAAAATTAACTACAAAAGAATTTAAAATAACAACAGATTTTAATAATCTAAATTACATAATATTATTTAAAAGAACAACGCTATGAAAAAATTATTTTTTTTAATCTTGTTTATTAATGTTTATCTTAATCCTTTTGCACAAAATGCAAATGAAAACATGTTCAAATACTGGAATTACCGAAACAGGCTAAAATATTTTGTAATACCAGGCACAAAACAAGGAGAAGGTCAAATTATAGTAAAAAGAAATGACATGTATAACGATTTACCTCCTTTTTTAAAATGTTCAAATGGTGATCAAACAATTTCTTTTGGCTTTTATTTGGGTATGCTTGCTACAGAGTATAAATTATTATCGGATAATGGGCAAAATAATGAAGCTACAAATACTTTACATGAACTTGATTTGGCATTAGAGCAGTTTATAAACTATATAGATAAAAGTGAAGGTTATTGGCCTGGATTTTCCGACATAGAAGATGGCTTTTTTGTAAGAGATAATATGCCATGTGATTTTTTAAATACAGATTCGGCAAATGGTTATTCAACAAATGGTGAACGACATTTGGATTTATTTAATAAAAATTTAACAACTTATAATGTTTGGGATGATACAAATAAAACATTTCGAGGGCTATTTCGTGGTCACCCCGGTTATTCTGATTTTATTAATGCCCAGATGTGTGATGGTCAAGCTAACACAAAGGAACCAATGAGCCAGGATATGGCTATTGGATTATTAAAAGGTTTAGCTCTTATAAAAAAGTATTGTCCAACAAATAGTTGGGCATATTCGAAAAGTAAGGAAATTGCATGTAATCTTATTTCATATATCCAATATTGCCCTTATTGGGTTGTTGGTAATCAAGCTGCATATTGGCAGGTTTATCAACCTTTTCTATATAATTTATATATTGAATATCAAGACCAATCTCCCATATTCAATTCTTTTGGATTTGTACAAGCTTCAAAATATTTTGATAATAATTGCGTTTACGATGACCCTTTCAGCCTAAATCAATCTGTTTGGGATTTTCAAGCTATGGTTCCTGCCGACAAAATTTACAATAATAGTATGAGAGCTACTTTGGCTGCAATAGGGAAATCGTGGCATATTGGCATTACTATTTATTTAGGATGTTGCTGGAATTGGTGTTCATGGTTGCCATGTGTACAAATCCCTTTTTATATTAATGTTACTGGTTGGGGTATTAATAATGTTACAGGCATATATGATAATGAAACTTTTTATTTATTATATTATGAAGCATTACGTAATAAAAGTACAAGTTATTTATCGCAATCCAAAGTTTTAACTCAAATTAATAGTGCCCCATGCGAAGGTCCTTATGATTATCAATATGATAATAATTCGCAAAATGCAGGTATTCATGCATCAGGTGGTTGGGCGTCAACTGTTAGATTCCATCATGAACCTTGGCAGCAAAATGGTACAGTAATCAATCCTGATGGTGGTACAAACAAATTCGATTTTGGCAACTTTACAGGACTCGATTATATGTTGTTATACAATTTATACCATATAATTTATGGTGGTATTAAATACGAAAATTATAATGACAGGTATTTATCTGATACAGTTAATACCCCGCAAAATTTTGTTGCTTTTAATACAATTACCTCTACACAAGTTATTGATTCCACAACTCCCCAAATTGTAAATTATAAAGCCGGTGAGCAAATAGAATTAAAACCCGGTTTCCATGCACAGGCAGGTTCAACTTTTCATGCATATATTGACAATGTAGAATGTGGCGAAAACTTTATTACAGATACAGTACCACAACTTCCAGTTGACACTTTAACACCCGAAGCTGAATGTGTAACAGATAGTTTGCCTGCAATGCCATGTGGTTACGATACTTTACATTTTAATGGTATAGATGGCGATACAGCACGGTATTCTTATGTCTGGTCTTTTCCTGGTGGCAGCCCCAGTTCGTCAACAATTAAAAATCCATCTGTATATTATCCAACAGGCACTTACCAAATAACGCTACAAGCAACAGACACAACTCAATTAGCAAACACACCAAATCAACAATATGTTCAACTCCCAAGTATATGTTTTAATATTGTAAAACCAGCATGTTATGATTCTTCCAGCATATCTATAGAAAAAAGACTTAATAATAATACTCCAAACCCCGATAATAAAACACTTAAAGACAATGAACAGTTTAATGTATTTCCAAACCCTACAGCAGGAATTTTTACAGTTTCCTGTTCAGCTCAAAATATAACTTTCACTGCATATATTTATAATATTCTGACTGATGTTATGTTTTTAAAAGAAAATATAACAAATTCCACACAGTTCGATTTATCATTAAAGCCAAAAGGAATTTACTTTGTAAAAGTTGTTACAACAGATGGTAAAATATTTACAGGTAAAATTGTGAATAAATAATTTTATTGTTTATGGTAACGGACATGTATATGCCCGTGATGTTATTGTAAAATTAGGTAATCTGGGCAACTTTGTTCTTGCTCCCGACTATAACCTCATGACCATATATGAACTCGAAAATTACATAAAACAAAACCATCATTTACCAAAAATGCCATCTGCAAAAGAAGTCAGAGAAAAAGGAATGAATCTAGGCGAATTTCAAAATCTTGTTTTACAAAAAACAGAAGAACAGGCATTATACATAATTGATTTGCAAAAGCAAATTGATTTATTGAAAAAGGAAATTGAAGAACTTAAAAAGAAAAATTAAATGAAAAAACTACTTGTATTATTAATAGTATTAACAACCATTTTATCTGGTTGCCGGTATAAAGAAGGACCAATGATTAGTTTTCGGTCAATTTATAAAAGACTTCAAGGATATTGGGAAATAGTTGAATTTAAGTCGAATGGCATCGATTCAGTTAAATATTATAATGATAGTTGTGGAAGCAAAGTGCTAATTACTGACACTGATGGGAATACAAGTGACGAAGAATTTTATATATTTTTTAACTACCTCAAACCTAACACGTTTGCAAGTGCAATCAAATTCAATGACAAAAAAGATATTATGTTTATTGATTTTTTAACTAATCAGAAGCACATTATAGGGCCTATTGGGTATGGAAAAAGCGAATGGGAAATATTAAAATTAACTAACAAAGAATTAAAAATATCTACCAATTATAATAACCTAAATTACATAATATTATTTAAAAAAACAACTTTATGAAAAGATTAATAATATCCTTGATATTCTTAAGTATTTGTATTTCGGCTTTTCCTCAAAGTGAAACTGAAAACATGCTCAAATATTGGCATTACCGTAATCGTTTAAAAAATTTTGTAATACTTGGTACAAAACAGGGCGAAAGTGAAATTATAGTAAAAAGAAATGATTTTAAAGTTCATTACCAAAAACTTATTGCTTTATGAAAAAATTAATAATTTGCTTAATTATAGCTATAACAATAATTACAGGTTGCAGATACAAAGAAGGTCCTTTAATTAGTTCTTACTCTGTATATACAAGAATAAAAGGCACATGGCAAATAATTGGATTAACTTCTGAAGGTGTTGATTCATTACAATACTACAATGACAGTTGTGGTAGTGTTGTAAAATTTATGGAATTTGAACAAGGTACATCATATAATAGATATATTGCTATGGTTTTAAATTATAATAAAAATAATGTACGTTCAGGAACAGTAACATTCAAAGATAATAAAAATTATTTAAATATAAATTTCGGATACTATTATACAAGAATTGTCGGTCCAATTGGCTATGGTAATAGCAACTGGGAAATATTAAAATTAACAATGAAAGAATTTAAAATATCTACTGATTTTAATGGAAAAAATTATAAAATTTCATTTAAAAAATTATCGCTATGAAAAAGATTTTATTTTTTATATTATTTGTTAATGTTTACATTAACACTTTTGCACAGAGCGGAAGTGAAAACATGCTTAAGTATTGGCATTACAGAAACCGTTTAAAATATTTTGTAATTCCGGGCACCAAAAGAGATGAAAGTGAAATAATTGCACAAAGAAATGCTCTTAAATATAATAACCAAAAACTTATTGCTTTATGAAACAATTAATAACTTGCTTAATAATAGTTATAACAATAATTACAGGATGCCGGTATAAAGAAGGACCAATGATTAGTTTTAATTCTGTAGAAAAAAGAATAGAAGGTACATGGCAAGTTATTGGATTTACTTCAGATGGTGTTGACTCATTACAATATTATAATGATAGCTGTGGTAGTATAATGCAGATTTATAAAGAATATCATGATGACACTTCGTATAATATATTATTTAAAAGAATAAGTGGTAATCTTACTTTAACTGGTTATTGTACTTTATTTGAGCATAATAAAAGGATGGATGTTATTCTATATGGTATCAATGTTTTGGGACCAATTGGAAATAAAAGAAGAAGCCAATGGGAAATATTAAAGCTGAAAAAAAATGAACTAAAAATATCTACAGATTTTAATGGTAAAAATTATATTATTTCATTTAAAAGAACAACGCTATGAAAAAATTATTTTTTTTAATCTTGTTTATTAATGTTTATCTTAATCCTTTTGCACAAAATGCAAATGAAAACATGTTC
>Ga0209211_10007870_pt1 | contig 14807 bp, 16 predicted proteins | sample RifGroA2_FD_183992 | JGI IMG/M metagenome (GOLD analysis project Ga0209211, IMG submission 183992) | Groundwater microbial communities from Rifle, Colorado, USA - Groundwater A2 (SPAdes) (version 2) | ecosystem: Environmental > Aquatic > Deep subsurface > Groundwater | place: Rifle, Colorado... | reverse complement strand
TGCATGACGGGGATTCAGGTGAAACGAAAATTCAAAAATTTGTAATTATCCGATAAACGCACGAGAAACTTTATGAAAATTAAAATTATAACTCTACTATCTTTGATTGCCTTTCTTTTTAACTCGTCTGCAATCGCAGGAGATGCAAAAAAATTAGCGCAAACCGGAATGAAATTTCTTCAAGTTTCTTTAGATGCAAAAATGGCAGGTATGGGTGATGCGACAACCGCGCTTGATAATCTTGGAGTAAGCGGACTTTTTTCAAATCCCGCGTCTATTGCAAGGCAAACAAATTTTATGGAAGCAACTACCGGACAAGTTCGCTGGATCGCAGACATTAATTATTACGCCGGCGGTGTTACAATCGCTCCTGATAATGGAAACTATGGTGTTCTCGGTATTTCTTTTATGTATGTTAATTACGGTGATTTAATTGGAACTATTCGTAATAATCAAGGGTACGTAGAAACAGGAATCTTCAATCCCAACGCATATACTTTGGGCGTTACCTATGGAAAAGCATTGAACGATAAATTTTCAATTGGCGGTTCCGTAAAATATGCTCTCCAAAATTTAACATCAGGTATTGTAAACATAACCGATGCTGAACTTACAAAAACCAATTACAAGCCAAATTCTCTAATTTTTGATTTCGGCGTACTTTATCATACCGGCATCCAGAGTTTAGATTTTGCAGCGTGTATAAAGAATTTTTCAAAAGATATTCAGTTAGAAAGATCACAGGAGAAATTCCAACTTCCCTTAACATTTAGGGTTGGTTTTGCATACAATGCCAGTGATATTCTGGAACTTGATAAAAACGAATATTCAATTCAACTTGCTTTTGATTCTGTTGTTCCCCGCGATAACGTTGAAGAAATTGATCTTGGGTTAGAATTTAAATTTATGAATTCATTTGCTTTACGCGGCGGATATCTTTCAGGAAAAGAAGGCGAATATAGTATGACATACGGATTGGGATTTAATAAATCTATTGAAGGATACTCTCTTGGGTTTGATTACGCATATATTCCATGGAATCCAGACTCTTTTTCCGACGTACATAAATTTTCTATCCATTTTGGAATTTAACAGATAATAAAATTTTGGTGATACTTATGAAAAAAAAATATTTACAATACTCACTACCGTCTACGCTTTTGGCAGCATTCGTATTTGTTTTGGTACTAGCTCTCCCGGGCTGCAATGAGAAAAATAATGTAGAACCGCTCTACAATCCTTCTTTCTCAAATATACTGGCGCCGGTTATCACTTCAGTTTCTCCGGCAGACAGCGCTTTTGCAGGAGTGGATGAATTAACCATTACCGGAAGCAATTTCGCCGTCTCTGCGGATTCAATGGACGTCTATTTTGATAATGTAAAGGCGACGATTCTTTCACTTGATGCAAACAAAGTTGTAGTTAAAGCTCCAAATCTTGTTAAAGATACAATCAGTATTAAGATAAACAAGTTTAATACGGATAAATTAAGTAATATTTTGTCATATAAATTGATCTCGGCGACAATTGTTTTTCAAGAATTCAAATTTAACGATACTCCGTATTCGCTAACGTATGATAAACTCGGAAACGCATATGTTTCTTATACTGTTGATAGTATTGGAACAGGAGTAAAGAAAATTGCACCGGATGGAACCGTTACAGACTTTGCTCCAAAAGGAGCAGAAACCTATTGGACATGTATGAAGTTTGGGCAGTCCGGAGATCTATATGTAGCAAGAGGAGTTAAGGGAATATTTAAAGTTGCGCAGAATGCTCTTGCAACTACATGGGTGTCTTCCGCGAATGGTATCGGGACAATCGTGGATTTTGATTTTGACCAAAATGGTATGATGTGGGCTGCTGGGAACAATGCTTCCGTTTATAGAGTAATGCAAACTAAGAACGTAAAACCATTTGCGTTTAATGCAAATATCCGTTCTGTGAGAGTTTTTAATAACTATCTTTATGTTGGCGGAGCTAAAGATGGAGTTGAAGGTGTTTGGCGATTTGAGATTGTTAATTCAGACAGCTTAGGTATTGCTGAAGAATATTACAATTATACAGCAACTTATCCTATAGGTACTATCCGTGGAATTACGTTCTCTGCGGATGGTGATTTGTATATCGGAACCGACGGCAATGAACTGATAGTTAAAGTTAAACCTGATAAAAGTTCTCAGGCTTTATTTAGCGGAGTATTGAATCCGTCAAACAAATGTAAGTTCAATTCATTTTTCTGGCGGAGTGGTGACGTTTATTTGTATTTATTAAGACATGCGGTAAACTTAAATGATACCGCAACACCTCCGGAAGCGATAATTAAAGTAAATACTTTGAACAATTTAGGAGGTGCACCCTATTATGGATTACAGTGATTTGGATCATTAGGTATTTATAGTCATGTTCATAAATTTGTTCTGAAAGATCAAAGTATAAAGTTTGGTTCATGTATTAATTAATCCAAAGTAGGAAACTAATTTTGGTATTCTTTCACTAGTTCAAAAAAATTTTGTAGATAATTCATTCAAAAAAAAAGGAGACTACTATGTTCAAGAAGTTCTTTTCTACTTTTGCTCTGATTGTTTTGGTTTCTGTAAGCCTTTTCAGCCAAAACACATGGCAATTTTCTTCTGTCTTTCCGGCAGATAGCAGCCAAGGGGCTGGTACTCACGGAATGGCTGTTGATCCGGATGGAAAAGTCTGGATTCAATGTTATTACGCGTACGGACGGGATTCAATTCAAGTTCCAGGTTACGATGCTGCTACCGGAGCTCCTAAAACTGTTAAAGCAACGGTAAGAGCTTTATACGTTTTTAACCCTGACGGCACACAAGCAAGCTTCTCACCGATTCTCTTCAATAAAGTTGGTGGAGTTGTAAAAGATACTCTCGGTGGAGAGACAGTTTTGAAAAGTATTAAAAATCCGCAAGACACAACTGTTATGATTGATGTTGCATCTTGGTCAGCTAATACCGGCAGAGGTTTAACGCTTGATGAAAGCGGGAATGTTGTTGCCGGATATTGGGATTATTTATTCAAATTCGATTACAAAACCGGCGAAGGTTTGATGGATCGTTTAGTTTGCGGACTCGGCGGAACAGTTAAACCTGGTGTTGACGCAGCCGGTAATTTTTATGTTCGCTCGGTTATTCCTGGTGGTCCAATCAAAATGTTTGATAAGAGTGGTGTTTTTTTAGGAAATGCTCTTGACATTACAACCGGTTATTGCCGCTCTATTGATGTCTCAAAAGACGGTCTGACTGTTTACCATCCGGCATATTCAGTTCATTATGTTGAGACATTGAAAAGAGCAGATGAATTTTCACCATTTGTTTCCGATACTGTTCTCAGAGGATTTGATTGCGAATCGTTAGTCTGGGATCCGGTAAAACCTGACCAACTTTGGCTAAGTTCCGGTTCTTACAATGATTTACCAAATCGCCACACCGGCGAAATAACCGACTACGAGGTTGCTTCCTGGTACGCTTACGATACCAAAACAAACACATTATCTGGTGAAAAAATAACTTGGACTTTTTATGTAGATAAAAATGCTGCGGAAAGACCAAGGGCTATTGGTATCTCCCCTGATGGTGCAACTGCTTACTTAGGCACTTTCTCTGCAGGCGCCGTTAGAAAATATACTCGCGATGCAAGTGGTGTCGAAAGACTTGGTAACACTACGCCAACAGACTTTGCGTTAGAGCAGAATTATCCGAATCCATTCAATCCTGAGACTTCAATTCGTTTCAGTGTACCGCAAGAAAGCTTTGTTACCGTAAAAGTATTTAACACTTTAGGTGAAGAAGTTGCAACCTTGTTGAATGAAGCAAAAACTGCCGGAACCTACAATGTTTCGTTTAACGCGAAAAACTTGACCAGTGGTATTTACTTCTATACAATTAAAGCGAATGATTTCACTTCAACCAAGAAAATGATCCTCCTTCGTTAAAACGTCGGCGGACAGGTCTTAATGAAGTAATTCACTTGTTTTGTTCTTTAAGAAAAGCCGCCGAAATGCGGCTTTTCTATTTTTAAAGAGATTCAGCCAACGAACTTTCTTCTCGAAAAAGCGACTAATTAATGTTGCATAAACGCTTCTTTTCTGGTTATATTTGCAGAGAAGAATGATTGAACTCCTTAGCTTTCAGGATAGTGATCATTTTTAAAATTAGACGCAGGATCATCATGAAAAAAATTCTTTTATTTACAGTTATCTTGGCTTCAATAAACTGCTTTTCTCAGTTTAAAGATAAAAATATCTTCAAACCGTCAATTCAAGAAGGTATGATTAACAACAACACGCCGTCATTGATGTTGGGATTTATTAATCCGGAAAATTTTTCCATGTCTCATTCCTACAGTATGTCTTACACTACTTCGGGCAATAACGGATTGGCGCTTGGAGTTTATACTAACTCACTAAGATATAAATTCGCGGAAAATTTTAATATGCAGGTTGATGCTAGTTTAGTTCATTCACCGTATAGTTCATTTGGAAAGAACTATCAAGATCAGATTAACGGGATTTATTTAAGCGGCGCTCAACTAAATTATCAACCGTGGAAAGACGTAAATATCAGTGTACAATACAGAAATATTCCCGGTGGATTTTATAATGATTTCTACGGTTTCAACCGGTTCAGCGGCGGACTTTACGAAAATTTTTTATTTGGTAGATAAGTAAGAAAATCCGCTTTTGAGAGATACAACGAAAAAAAAATATCAGCATAAAACAGTTACCGCATCGTTTCTGGTAGTTACCCTCAGCACGCTTCTTCTTTTTGCAATAAACGGATATTTGGGGTATTCTGCGTACATAAAAATCTCCAAGATTTTCCCCGGCGAAGAATTAAAAAAGAGTAACGAAACTCAGATTACCATAAAAGCTGAAGTTATAAACGGTTGTGGAATTGAGGGGCTGGGAGATAAATTAACCGATATGCTCCGCCAAAATAAAATTGACATCATTCAGTCGGGGAATTATTTCCAATTTAACGTTGATAATACGCTGATTATCGATCGATCGGGCAATATGGAAAAAGCGAAAAAAATAGCGGAGATTATCGGTGTTCCTCAACAACAAATTATACAACAAATAAATCCGGCTTTATTTTTAGATGTTACCGTACTTACCGGAAAAGATTATTCAAATTTAATAAATTCAATGGAGAAACTTTGACAACAAACAAACTAGTAGAAAAAATCACTCAATATATTTTTGAAAAAAAAGGGAGCGATGTAAAAGTAATTGAATTGAAAACGGTCTCGGCTGTTGCAGATTATTTCATATTGTGTTCGGCAGATTCCGATACGCAGGTACAAGCCATTGCCGATAACATCGATAAATCACTGCGCGAGAATGGAATTAGATTATGGCATAAAGAAGGAACGACCGCATTACAATGGGTTTTATTAGATTATGTGGACATTGTAGTGCACGTTTTTCAAAAAGACATCCGGGCTTTTTATAACTTAGAAAAACTTTGGGGCGATGCGCCGATTATGGCAGTTGAAGATAAGCCTAAAAAAGTACGCGCAACAAAAGCAAAAACTGTAATAATTGAAGACAAACCTAAAAAAGTCAGGATAACCAAACCTAAAGCTGAAATAACAGAGGACAAACCCCAAAAAGTTCAGAAAACCAAACCCGAAGTTGAAAAAACAGAAGTGAAGCCAAAGAAAGTTCGAGTGACCAAACCAAAATCGAAATCTGCCAAAGGCGGAGAAAGTGAAGGAGAGAACGGTTGAAGAATTATTTGATTTCGCTTTTTAACGAGACCGCTTTAAAGTTACCCTATTTAAAAGATATTCAGATCACTTTTGATCGGCCTAAGGTTGAAACACACGGAGACATTTCTTCAAATGCCGCTATGCTTCTTACAAAAATTTTAAAAAGGAATCCTCGTGAAATTGCAAATGAGATCATTGGTAGTTTACCGATAGACAACGCAAAGATTACAAAAGTTGAAATAGCCGGACCCGGATTTATCAACTTCTTTTTTCAGCCCGATTTTCTCGTTAATAAAATCAAGAATATTCTTGCGGAACAAGATGAATTTGGTAAATCGAAGAAACATGCCGGTAAACGGGCAAATGTTGAGTTCGTATCGGCAAATCCAACCGGACCCTTAACCGTTGGGCATGGAAGAAATGCTGTTTGCGGTGATACACTTGCAAATCTTTTGGAGTGGACCGGTTATGAAGTTGACCGCGAATATTATTTTAACAACGCCGGAAGACAAATGCGTGTGCTTGGCGATTCTGTTCGCCTCCGCTATTTAGAATTACTTGGCGATATTATGGAATTCCCGGAAGATTATTATCAAGGCGAATATATTAAATCTATTGCCGAAAGTTTGAAAAGAGAATTTGGGGATTCGTTAAGGAATGAATCTGCTGAAGGAAAATTCAAGGAAAAAGCTGAGAAGGAAATTTTTCTTGATATCGAAAAAACTCTGCAACGGTTGAATATTAAATACAAAAATTTCTTTAATGAAAACAGTTTATACGAAGAGAAAAAAATTGAAAACCTCTTAAAAACTTTCGCCGACAAAAATCTTTCCTATGAAAAAGAGGGAGCGATTTGGTTAAAACTTTCGGAACTTGGCAACCAGCAGGATAAAGTGATTGTAAAATCAACCGGCGAACCGACATATCGTTTGCCGGATGTAGCCTACCACATAACAAAGTTTGATAGAAATTATGATCTGATGGTTGATCTATTTGGTTCCGACCACAACGCTACTTATCCTGACGTGATGGCGGCTCTGCAAGCGCTGGGATATGATTCGAGTAAAGTTAAAGTTCTCATTCATCAATTCGTGACCATTACCCAAAATGGTGAAATTGTAAAAATGTCTACACGCAAAGCAAATTATATAACGCTGGATGAGTTGACTGATGAAGTTGGCGCCGATGTTGTGCGCTACTTTTTTAATATGCGGAACATTTCAACGCACATGAATTTTGACTTGGCGCTGGCAAAAAAACATTCGGATGAAAATCCCGTTTTTTATTTGCAGTACGCACACGCAAGGATCTGTTCTATCGTACGGGCGATTGAAAATGAAAATCTAAAAGTTTCAACGGAACATCTCGATCTTCTACTTGCCGATGAGGAACAGAAGCTAATTAGAAAACTCCATCAATTTGAAGAAGAAATTTTACTTGCCGCTGAATATTTTGAACCGAACAGAATTGCAACTTACCTGGAAGAATTGGCGGCAGCATTCCATAAGTTTTATACATTTTGTAGAATATTAGGGACTGAAAAAAATCTTGCGGAAGCGCGCATCGCTTTAGCCCTTGCGACTAAAATTGTTATAAAAAACGGATTGAGCATACTTGGAGTCGCAGCTCCGGAGAGGATGTAACCTATTCCGCAAGAGCGATTGAAGCAGTGTAAATATTGGCTGATCCGCATTCTTTAAGAACTTTCCCACATTCACGGATTGTTGCGCCGGTAGTAATCACGTCGTCAATTAGTAAAACATTTTTCCCCGAAATTTTATCCGGACGCTTCACCACAAATGCCTCAGACATATTCTCCGCACGTTCAACCAAATTCTTCTTTGTTTGTGATTCGGTATATCTTTTTCTTTTTAAGAGCGATTGCGATACCGGGAAATTCGTCATTCTACTAATTCCCTTAGCAATATAAAATGATTGATTAAATCCTCTTTCGGCTTTCTTTAACGAATGAAGCGGAACCGGAAGAATGATATCAACCTTCCATCCGGCTTTACTTTTCAAAAGAGAATTGCCAAGCATTTTCCCAAGCTCTACAGCTAACAAGAATTTTTTCTGATACTTGATTTGGTGTATAACATGTTGCAACGGGGAATCTTTTTCAAAAACAAAAAGCGGATAAAAGTCTGATATGATTTTGGACTCAGAAAATTTTTTCTCGTATTCAGATTGAATTAATTTATTATCAGCACAGACGAAAGTCTTCCGGCAATTATCGCAAATAAGTTTTTCAGTCAGTGAGAGTTTCCTTTGACACGCGGGACAGAATCTAGGCAGAATGAAATCAAATATGGCGGGAAGCAGCTTCATTACAGCCTACAACAGACCTTCCCGTTTCCGCAAAAACCACTCGGCGGCAAAGAGCAGAATAATAAGCGCCAGCATAAGTTCACTTGACCAGAGCCGGTATTCATTTACTTCAGTTTTGTTTTTACTCGAATTCCTACTTATCTCTTTTAGTTTTTCAATTAGATTACCGGTAGAATTATAAAAGGATTTGCCTTTGGTTTCTTTTGCAAGAAGTTTCAACAGATCGCTATTCATGGTAGTGTTTTGTAGTTCATAATCAATATCACCGACAGAAAATCTCCCATTATTATTTCCGAGTGATTTATGATCGAGAAGAGCTTCTCCCGAAAAAGTGTAGTCGCCCTTTCCTATTTCCGAAATTTCTCCTACGTACAAACCGCTTCCTACATTGGAAAAAGAAACCGGGATATCTTTCTCATTGTTTTTTATCGAGCACTTTATTTCCGCATCATTTACCGCATTAAAAGATTCATCATATACTTCTGCGGTAAAGTAAATTATTTCTCCTACTGAATAAAACTTTTTATTGGTTGAAATAGTAACTTGTTTTTTTTGTTCTACAGCGTGGAGCCATTTTGTTCCGTTTGATAAAAAGCGATCAAAGAGATCAACCTGTGCAGTGGCTTTTTGCAATTTCCATTTCCAAATATCTCCTGCTAAAACCGCAATCACACGTTGGCTGCCAAGCCGTTTTGATAATATCAACGGTGAGTTTAAAACAATGTTGTTAATTTTAGTTTTGGATAGAATTTCACTTTCCGGTTTGGCTGTTATCTCCCAATTTGGTTTCGGAACAGGTGGTAGATTATTCCACTGTTCGAGAATATCTTTCCCTCCGAATTGGAGTAATGGATTTCTGAGCAACTCTTCGGGAATAACAGGCTGAACTTCCACTACTCCTTTATCTGTTCGACTAAAACTGAATGGTAACTCATTTTGCAACATGCGCAGTTTAACGGGATCAACCGAAGAAGTCAGTTGAAAAAAATAGGGAAGATTTTTTTCTTTAATAAGTTTAGCAACTTTATCAACTAATTGATTTGATGTTTGTGAAGAAGGAAAATTTATGAGATAGAGAACATCCGCTTTATCAAGAGCATTGTCTGGTGATTTTTTTTCGAGATACTGTGTTGAGGTTATTTGTGTGAATGATTGAACAAAATTGTTCGTATCGGCTTGCAAAGAATTTTTAATGAATGTTACATCCGCAGATGGAGAACCCGCAATTACAACTATTGACAGCTTACTATCCAAAACTTTTACAAAAACAGATTGCCGGTTGTTTTCGGTCGAATATTCATTTGGCAAAGAAGATAGAACGAACGAGATCTTTTTCTCGCCTGGAGATTTTGGTTTATAAGAAAATTCAACGTTTTGAAGTTCATTATCTGTGAATAAAATTTCTTTTGCTTCCAGCAGTGAATTGTCTTCTAAAAGTGAAAGTTGTGCTTTTGTTCCGGTGAACCCATTCTGTAAAACAGAGATGACGATAGGTGTATTTGTCCCGGAGTAAAGAAATTCGTTATGAAGAATATTTTGGATTGAAATATCTTTTTTTGTAGTTGAATCACCCACCCCCACGGTAAAAACCGGAACATTAAGTTTTTCAGCTTGATATTGCGGACTTGTTCCTTCGGTGATAATACCATCGCTAACAACCGTTATTGAGGCGATGTTTTCTTCCTTTTGAAGTGAAGTAAATATTTTCGAGAAATTTGTAACAGGTTCAGTAAAAGAAAATTTTGCGGAGTCGAGTTTCAATTCTTCCGAAATAGTATTTCCGAAAGAAAACAATTTAAAAGAATTAGGGGGAAGTTTTTTTAGTTCAGTTAAAAGTTTATCTGATATGAATGGGGACTTATCTTCGAACTGTTTTAACGATTGTGTATTATCCGCAAAAATATAATGTACCGGCTGGATGGTCTTATTCTTTTCAATTTTAAGAAGCGGCTCAAAAATTAGCAGAAAGAGAAGGACTAAAGCAAAAATTCTTAACATCATGAGAAGAATTTTTTTCTGCCGGGAAATTTCCGGAATGGTTGTATGATAAATAAAAACCGCATAGCCGGCAAACAGTAGAGATGCCGCAGTTAACAGAAACCAATTTATTTGGAATGAAATATCCATTATGAGATCAACAAGCAAAAAAAGAAAAGTTCATTAAAGCAGCGAATCAATTTTCCACCCGCTCATTTGGTCATACGTCTCGTGGTCGGTAAGATCAAAATGGATCGGCGTTACCGAGACATATTTTTCTCTTACTGCTCCTTGATCAAGAGAAATATCATCATCAGTTTCAACAAAATCCCCGGTCAACCAAAAATATTCTTTCCCGTAGGGATCAACTCTTTTTTCATACACATCATCCCATTTTGATTTTCCTTGTTTGGTCAGTTGCATTCCTTTTATTTCCTCTGCCGGTAGATCGGGAACATTCACGTTGAGCAGTGTTCCTTTTTTCAATCCCTTTTCTCCGATCAACAAAACAAGTTTTTTTGCCGTTTCGCAAGCCGTGGTAAAATTGGAAACACTGTGGCTTGTAACGGAAATCGCTATCGCGGGAATATCCATAATCGCCGCTTCTCTTGCGGCTGAAACCGTTCCCGAATAAATCACGCTCGTGGCGGTATTTGAACCATGGTTAATTCCGGAGACAACAATATCCGGTAGAAAACCGAGAATATTTCGGACACCCATTTTAACACAATCTGCGGGAGTCCCGTCCACTGCGTAACCGAAAAAATTTCCATCTTTATAAAATTTAATTACGCGCAAAGGATGTTTCATCGTAATTGCGTGTCCAACTGCGCTTTGCTCACTTAGCGGAGCAACAACCGTAACGTCTCCGACTTCTTTTAATGCGTTGTACAAATGGAAAATACCGAGAGAATCTATTCCATCATCGTTTGAAATGAGAATTTTCAAAAAAAACTATCCTTTTCTATAATTAACATGATTGACGAAGAAATATTTTAATATCTTTGGAAAAGAAAATATAACCGTCTTAAATTTTCTTTCCTAAAATAAAGTATTTCTTTTATTCTAACTAACTTTTATGGTAATACTTAATTCACTCTTATTTAATAGTTGTGAGAATCTCTCCTTTGGATTAGCGACAAAAATTGATGATAGGACAACTTCTCCTTTTAATTTTAACCTTTCATTAACGGTAGGGGATGATAACAAAAAAGTTGATGAGAACAGGAAAAGATTTTTCCGTGAACTCGGTTTAGAGTTTAATGTCGCTACTCAACATCAAATTCACAGCGATAAAATCATTTTTGTCGATCATCCCGGCGATCAAGGGGAAAGTGATGCGATGATAACCGACAAACCGTGGCTTGGATTAGCGATCAGTACGGCTGATTGTGTCCCGATTTTTCTTTACGAACCAAAACGTAAAATTATTGCTGGTGTTCATTCCGGATGGCGGGGAACATTTCTTCAGATATTGGAGAAAACTATTATCAAACTTGAAGAAGAATTTCAAGTGAATCCGAAAGAAATTAAATGTTATATCGGCCCTTCTATAAGTCAAAAAAATTATGAAGTAGGCGGGGATGTAGCAAAATACTTTGAAAAACAGTATCTGCTTCCAAAGGGAGCGAAATACTTACTTGATGTAGCTAAAATTAATTATGACATTTTGCGTAAATTTGAGGTGAGGAAAGAAAATATTCAGCTTTCTTCACTATGCAGCTTTGAATGGAGAACATTACTTCATTCTTTTAGAAGAGACGGCAATTTATCAGGCCGGTCACTCGGTGTAATTGCCATGAAAGGAAATTCTTGAATTCTAACATCCAAATAGCTTCAAACTACATTCTAATTTGTTTGATCTGGGGCTCAACCTGGTTTGCAATAAGACTTGGTTTAGACTCGCTTACCCCTTTAGTTTCAGCAGGTTTGCGATTTTCAATAGCCGCTATGGTTATTTATATTATTATGCGGATTCGCTCAATCTCGATCCAACGTGATAAAATTTCCATGCAGTTATACTACTTCATGGGAATATTTTCGTTTATTCTTCCTTTCGGTTTGGTTTATTGGGGCGAGCAGTTTATTCCCTCGGGATTAGCTGCCGTATTGTTTGCAGTTTATCCATTTTTTGTAGCTCTGTTTACACGGATTTTTATCCCGGAAGAGAAAATTGGAGTTATTAAAATTATTGGAATGATTTTCGGCTTTTCCGGTATTGTCATAATTTTCTCGCAAAATCTTTTAACGATAGGAATGAATTATTTCCTTGGAATGCTTGCAGTACTGATCAGTGGATTGTTGCAGTCCACGATTGCGGTTTCAATTAAAAAATACGGGCAGCATCTACATGCGCTTTCGATGAACTTAATTCCCATGGCAATTGCCGGAGTTGGAATGCTTTTGTTGGGAATGCTATTGGAAGACACAACCCATTTGAAGTTTGATGCGAAGGCGATTTCATCGGTTTTGTATCTTGGAATTATCGGAAGTGTAGTAACATTTACCGCTTATTATTGGCTGCTCAAAAGAATAAATATTATCTTACTTTCGCTAACGGCTTTTATTACTCCAATTATTGCTTTATTTATCGGCTGGATTTTTCTTGATGAAACGCTGATGCAAAATCAAATTTACGGAAGTGTTTTTGTATTGACCGGACTAATGATCGCCAACTTATCAAGTTTGAAACAAAAAATTACGAGAAATAAATAAATCATGTTAAATATTATCAGAATTAAGAAAGCATCCTTTTACGGATACCACGGAGTTTTTCAGCAAGAACAAAATATCGGCGGAAAATTTGAGGCGGATGTTGATCTCTACACAAATTTTGCTCACGCAGCAACTACAGACAAACTTCATGAAACAATAAACTATGAACAAGTGTATAATGTAATGAGTGAACTGGCTTTGCGCAAAAAGTTTTATTTAATTGAAGCGCTGACCAACGCAATGGTTGATGAACTATTCCGGACTTTTTCTTCTGTTCATAAGATTGCCTTGCGCGTTAGAAAAAATAATCCTCCAATTGGCGGAGTAGTTGATTCCGTTGAGGTTGAAGTGGTAAAAACCCGCGATGAATGGAACGAAATGATTGAGAAATTATAGTGCCGGAAGCGAAGAAACATATCAGTTACATCGGATTAGGTTCTAACCTTGATGACAGATTCTCCTACATAAAAAAAGCGGTTGAACTGATCGAGGATTCTTTTTTTTGTGGAGTGATAAAAATTTCTTCGATTTATGAGACTAGACCTTTCGGTGTAAAAAATCAAGGGAATTTTTTAAACGGAGTAATTGCAGTTGAAACTGATTTGGAACTTCACTCATTACTGGATTTCCTGAAAGGAATTGAACAACAACTCGGAAGACGGAAAAGGGAAAAATGGGAATGCCGTGAAATTGATCTCGACATCTTATTTTATGATGATTTAGTCTATTCTGATGCAAGAGTAACTGTCCCACATCCTTATATTTCAGTCAGAGACTTTGTACTTGTTCCTCTCTGCGAAATTATTCCGGGTTTCTTTCATCCAGGATTACAAAAAAGTATTTGCGATATTGTGCTGCCGGAAAATGAGCAGTATGTTATTAATGTTTTTTCACCTCCAATTAGTTTAAAGGAATCACATGGCGTTGCAAAGTGAAAAAGAAGTAAAGTATATAGCGGTTGAAGGCGCTATTGGTGCCGGAAAAACCTCCCTCGCTGTAAAATTAAAAGAGAAACTTAACGCTCAACTTATCGTTGAGCAGTTTGAAGTAAATCCGTTTCTTGAGAAATTTTACAATGAACGCAAGCTTTATGCTTTCCAAACGCAGATGTTTTTTTTAGTGAACCGCTACAAACAGCAGCAGGCGTTGCACCAAGAAAATTTATTTTCGGAATATATTGTTGCCGATTACATTTTTGAGAAGGATAAAATATTTGCGTATCTCAATCTTTCCGGCGAAGAATTAAAACTATACGAATCGGTGTTCCCGCTGTTGTTCAAAAACCTTCGCCAGCCGGATTTGGTCGTTTACCTGCAGTCCAGCGTTGACCGGTTGATGTACAACATTAAAAAGCGAAGTCGTCAAATAGAGCGAAACTTGACAAGAGGTTACATCGAAGAATTAAGCGAGGCGTACAACGATTTTTTCTTCCGGTATGCTACAACTCCATTACTGATTGTAAACACAACTGAGATGGATTTTGTGAACAATCAAAAAGATTTTGATGAATTATTTCAGGCGATATTTAGAACAGACAGAGGTTTTACCGAGTATTTTCAGCCTGAAGCTAAAAGGATTTTGTAATGATTATCAAACTTATTATTTATGCGTTACTTATTTATTTTTCGTTGAAGGTTATTCGCTTTGTTAGAGCAATTTCAGCTTCAAACATTGCTAAAAAAAGAGCGAACGCACCCACAAAAAGATCTTATAACGAACAAGATGTTATTGACGTTGATTTTAAGGAAATTAGAGACGACAAAAAAAAATCCGGAAGCGATCAGCAGTAAAATAGAATGAAAAATTTACTTTACTCTTTAATAAATCTGTTCCTGGGATTAGTGGAAAATCCAGATCGTGAAATAGGTATACCAAAGAGAATTCTTGTGGTAAGGCAGCATAACCAGCTTGGCGATTTACTTGCTTGCGTCTCAATCTTTCGCGCGTTAAAAGAAAAATATCCATCATCAGAATTATCAGTGATCGTCAGCCCTGCGAACAAAAATGCTTTACATAAAAATAAATTTATCGATGAACTTTTTGTGTTCGAC
>Ga0209211_10007869_pt1 | contig 14808 bp, 14 predicted proteins | sample RifGroA2_FD_183992 | JGI IMG/M metagenome (GOLD analysis project Ga0209211, IMG submission 183992) | Groundwater microbial communities from Rifle, Colorado, USA - Groundwater A2 (SPAdes) (version 2) | ecosystem: Environmental > Aquatic > Deep subsurface > Groundwater | place: Rifle, Colorado... | reverse complement strand
AAATTATAAGTTTAATCCCGCCATAAAAGATGGGAAACCAGTTTCTGTTTGGGTCGTTATTCCTTTTAACTTTGCTTTATCTAAAGATGTAGAAAATAAAGATGTTCCGAAGGAATGTTATATGAAGGAAGCTGATGAAATGCCAAGTATCATTGGTGGAATGTCTTCGCTCTTTAAGAAATTAACTTATCCGGAACAAGCAAAGAAAAAAAATATTGAGGGAAAAGTTTTAATAAAAATTTATATCGATGAAAACGGGAATATTGACGCAACAAATGTTATCAATGGTATTGGTTATGGTTGCGATGAAGCCGCCGAGAAAGCCGCAAGAAGTTGTAAATTCACACCCGCAAAGAAAGATGGGAAAAATGTAAAAGCACAGGTTGTCTTACCTGTTCAGTTCAAACTTAAATAAAATTCGTCAGTCTCAACTCATTTAAATTATAGATGAGTTGAGCTTGTTTTATTTCTCCTCCGGTTTTAAAATAATTCCCTTATTCTGCTGCCCGTTCATTTTAACAACGATGGGTTTTTCAAAATGAAGGTGGCGGGTAAATTCTAAATCTTCAACTGAATTTTGCGTTGTAAGCCAGTCCCAATCAACAAAATCAGTATTCTTATAAGAGTTTACCGTAAAATATCCAACGCGGAACGAAGTAATATTTTGAAAGAAGTGTGAACCTTGAGATGGCGTTACGCTTAAATCTTTAAATCCCGATTCCACAATAACAGCGGCACCTGAAATTTGATCCCACGTAACCGGAATGCCAAGCCACGGATCAAGCGTGCCCCATCTACCAACACCAATTAAAATGTACTGTTTTTTCTGCGCGATCAATTTGGCATTGAGTTGACTCACTTCGTTAGCGGTTTCGCGGCTTTTTGAACGGTCATATTTATGAAAATCAACTAACACAATGTCATATATTTCATTGATCGTTCCATGCCCGAGTACTTGCTCGCTTAGACAAATTAGATCTTTGTTGTTGAACTTTCCGAAATGAATTTCTTCTACTTCGCGCGTAAGAACAAGCGGGCGCATTTGCAGCATTCCAAATTCTTTCGGCTTCCCTTTTGCAGTGCTCATATTTACGGCAAATTCAATCTCGATCGGTGTTCCCATTCCCCAACTGCCGGTTGCAAGCAGAATATCCAAAATATCCGGTAATGGGAAAATTTTATTTTTAAGTACCGGAGCAAAGGTAACCAGCCGTTTCCCTTTCCGTGAAATTCCGTCATGCACCGAATCATTGTCAGACGAATATGTTGAACCGACGAATCCCAGTGAGCCGTCTTTTTCCGCTTCATTTAATTCATACTTTTTTACAAGTGTGTCATACGGTTCAACTGAAGTGTGATCGACTTTTCCTTGCAGATCCAAAGCGTAAAAATCTTGCTGCGATATTTTTACTGTTTCTTTCGCGGAAAAAAATTGAAGAAGGTGCTTAGGGTATTTCGGACAAAAACGAACTGAGTTTCCTCCATCTACAACTGTTTTGCCAAGTCCCAAAGCCACCATCGCAAGTCCGTCTTGCGACTTTTGCGGAGCAACCGGATAAAAATTATATGATTTAGCAACTCCGGCAAAATCGGGATAAAATCTCTCATGTCTTGAGGTTCCAATTAGTTTTTGAATAACGACAGCCATCTTTTCTTCTTCCAACCGGTATTGAGTGGCTTTCATGTAATTTTTTGCCGCTTTGAAAAAAGTAGAAGCGTAAACGCATTTAATGCTTTGCAACAGTTCTTCGAGACGTTGTTTTATATCCTCATTGCTGTTTGGAATCATATAAGTTTGATAGACTCCCGCAAACGGTTGAAACTGTGAATCCTCCAAAAGACTTGAGGAGCGAACTGCAAGCGGAGCTCGAACAATTTCCAAAAATTCTTTTAGTTGTTTCAGAACTTCTTCCGGAAAATACTTTGCATCTAGAAATATTTTTATAAGATCAATGTCGTCAACAGTGCTAAGCGCTATATTAGTCAATTTATTTTCTTCCATAAACTGATCGAAGACATCGGTTCCAAGAACCACAGCCGAGGGAACGTAAATACGAATATCATCAAAGCGATTCGCGATATCATAGTTTGTGATCAACATATTTACAAAACCAAGTCCACGAGCTTTACCACCGAGAGAGCCGCCCCCAACACGGGCAAAACTGTTTTCTGGATCGAAAGAATCTTTTGCGAAATCGGTAATAATTCCTTTCTGCCGTATCTCTAAAAAAAGATTTATTGAATTGATAAGGTCTTGACGCAGCTCCTCACCGGAAGCAAAATCAGTTACTTTCCTTGGGCGCAAACGATGTGCTAACCAAAATTCCGTTCTGGCTTTTAACCAATTTGAAAAGTGGTTTCTTTCCGCATGAAATTTAATACTCTCTTCGGGAACAATTTTTAACATCTCGGCAAGCGCAATTAAATTATTTGCATGTCCCACATGTTTCCCTTCGGGAACACGAAAAATGAAATCACCAAATCCAAAATTGTTCATCATAAATTCACTAACTTCGTGAAGTAAGCGGGGAGAACCTTTCAGTACAAATGACGCGCCGATCTCTTCCGCCTTTTTTTCATACTCTCCATTGCTTGATTGTAGAAGGATGGGGATGTCACCCTGCACCGCTAAAACTTCTTTCGCAAATTTAATTCCCGCTTCAGGGTCTTTCTCGCCGCCGTAACGGAAGTTGATGTCGGTTATAATTCCCAAAATATATTCGCGGTATTTCTCAAAATTCTCCCATGCTTCTTCGTAAGTGGAACAGAGTAAAATTTTCGGACGAGCGCGCATTCTTAAAAACTTGTGCGTTAAATTCACTCCCTCGGAAATCAGTCTCTGCGATTGCTTAAAAATTTCTGCATAGATCAAAGGTAAATACGATGAGTAAAATTTTACATTGTCTTCAACGAGAATAATAACTTGAACCCCGGCTAACCCCGTATCGGTAACAACATTAATTTTATCTTCAAGATATTTAATAATGCCGATGAGAATACGGTAATCACCTTGCCAAATAAATATTCTTTCAAAAATTGAGGTATCATAATTTGTGGTTAAATCTTTCCGCTCCTGATTATCGTATGCTAAAATTATAATCGGTGTGTCGGTTCCGTTTTGCCGCAACATTTCAGCAAATTTGGTTACGTGCATGTCTTCAACGTGCAAAGTAGTGATGATCAGATCGAAATGATTTTCCGAAGCAAGTTCGATTGCCTCACTTCCCGTTGAAACGTGAGTGATCTCCGGTGCATGACTTAGATTGAACACCTGGTATTCCTGCCGGATTATATCGTAGAGGCGTCCATCTTCCTCAAATAAATAAAAATCGTACAAACTAGACACCAGCAAAATATCACGCACTTTAAAACGCATGATCTTTTGAAAATTTTTGATCCGGTTACCAAAGAGTTCTTTGGAACTTAGATTAGTTAGTTTATTCATGGCTATTACTTATTTTTCTATGGAGAATTTTACTTACAAAATAAGAAGTTTTTCTGAAATGCAAGAATGCCGTTTCATCTTATAAATCAAAATAGGTTATTTTTACATTAACAAAAGATAGAATTATGAAAGAATTTTGGAATGATCGCTACACGGATGATAAGTTTATTTTCGGGGTTAAACCGAATGAGTTCTTTAAATCGCAGCTTGATTTACTGACCAGTGGAAAACTTCTTCTTTTCGGTGAGGGAGAAGGAAGAAATGCAATTTATGCGGCAGTAGTAGGTTGGGACGCGATAGCTTTGGATTGGAGTGAAAAAGCAAAAGAAAAAGCTCTTGCTCTTGCCAGAAAGAACAATGTCCTTATCCGTTATGAAGTAGGAAATTTTTTGGATATTCCAGTTGAGCATTATTCTTTCGATGCAGTTGCTCTAATTTATATTCATCTCGCCGAAGAAGAAAGAGAGTTGTTACATAAAAAAGCGATCACTTCGTTAAAACGAGGCGGGACAATTATCTTTGAAGCATTTGAAAAGGAACAATTGGGGAAATCTTCCGGCGGTCCCAAAGACCTTGATCTTCTCTATTCGCTGGAAAATATTGTGACTGATTTTCAGGATTTGGATTTTAAATATTTTGCCAAAGAGAATATCCAACTTGATGAGGGGGATGGGCATGTAGGCGAAGCGTCCGTAATTCGATTTGCGGGGATCAAAAAGTAATGAAAAAAGTCCTCTTTTTAACTTATTACTGGCCTCCTTCCGGCAAAGCGTCTCTTCATTTCCCGCTTCAATTAATAAAACATTTAAATGAATTCGGATGGAAATCAACAGTAGCCACAGTTGCAGAAGATACTTTCACTCAGAAAGATGATTCGTTGTTAGCGGAAATTCCTTCCGACATAACCGTTCATAAAATAAAAACTTTTGAACCATTCAATCTTTATAGAAAATTTATTGGAAAGAAAGATTCAGAACCGCTAATCGCGTCTGAGACAATTTCAAAAGAGAAAAAGAATTTCGCTCATCGATTATCAATTTGGATAAGGATGAATTTATTTATTCCCGATGCACGTATTGGCTGGTATCCTTTCGCGGTAAAATATCTTAAGAGACTATTGCAAGAAGAGAAGTTCGATGCGATCATCACTGTTGGACCGCCGCACTCGGTACACCTTATTGGTTTGAAGCTTAGCAAATTATTCCATCTTCCACACGTACCGATATTCATCGATCCATGGGTTGATATAGTTTATTATAAAGATTTTAAAAGAAGCGGCATCACTGTTAGTGTTGATAAATATTTTGAAAAAAATGTTCTTGCTAATGCCGGACATATAATTTTTGTAACCAAATCGATGGCAGAAGATTTTATTGCGAGGTATCCTTTTGTACAAAATAAATCTACGGTGCTTTATTGGGGTTATAACGAAGAAAATTTTACCGGTATAACCAATAGAACTCACTCTACTGAGGATAAAGTTTTATTACACGCCGGAAATATTTTTGATTATCAAAATCCAAAACGACTATGGAAGTATATAAGTGATAGAGTAGCACAGGGAGAGAAATTAAAACTGCAATTTATTGGAACGGTTAGTCCTGAGATAAAAGAATCTATTGTACAAGCCGGATTGGAACAGGTAACTGAATTTCTAGGATTTTTGCCTTATCAGGAAGTTATCAATAAAATGTGTTCATCTGATTATCTTCTTGTCTGTACAACTGAAAAAAGACATGTGCCTGGAAAGCTTTTCGAATATTTACGTGCGCAAAAACCAATCCTCTGCTTTGGAGATGAAAATCCGGAGGTGGCTGAGTTGATTAGAATCGGAAACGCCGGAATGTATTTGGAGTATCAAAACAACGGCGAAATATTTTTTAGGGAGCTTCACTCTTTTTCGACCGATTTAGCATTCGCCAAACGCTTTGACAGACGAAATGCCGCATCAATACTGGCTAAAACGCTCACTTCCCTCTCCAAATGACTTGGTGAGAGCAATTTCACCCTAATTTTACAAGGGTTTGAGCCTACAACAAAAAGAAAAATAATTAAAATAGTTGTTTCATTTGATTAAAAATCTTTTTAATTTTCTGTTGAAATAACTTTTTACTAACATTACAAGAGGTATAGTATTATGGCAGAAACAAAATCAATGACCAAGGCTCAAGTTCTTGATCACCTTTCGAAGAAGACTGGAACAACCAAAAAGTTAGCCGGTCAATTCTTAGATGAGTTAGTAGCTCTTTCTTACAAAGAAGCTAAAAAACAATTCGTTCTTCCGGGTTTAGGCAAATTAGTTGTTGCCGCTCGTAAGAAAAGAATGGGTAGAAACCCTCAGACAGGTGCATCAATCGTAATTCCTGCAAGAAAAGTTTTAAAGTTCAGAATTGCAAAACAAGCTAAAGACGCTGTGTTAGGCAAAAAATAAACTACTCCTCTTGCGCGAGTTAGTAAAAGGCATACGGTTTTCCGTGTGCCTTTTTTATTTTAATGTAACTGCTCTAAACGTGATTTAATTTTTGTTTCGACTTGCTTGTAAACTTCAGCGGGAACGCTCTGGATAAGTTTTGTTATGAAGATGTTTGCACCGGTTATGTGGTGGAAAAATCCGATAGTAATATTTTCCCCATCAATCTGCATCAATCCCTTCGACTTTCCGTAAAATAGTCCTCCTTTTAATTTCGTGACTTCAGAAAAATAGAGAATAATTTTTTTATCCTTTCTTAGAAATTGAGTACACGTGATCTTCTCATCATCCATTTCAATTGTGAAGGGAAGAATATTGTACAATCGATAATATAATTTATTTACATATACAATTATAATTGTGAGAGAAGCAAGATAGAGTACCTGCCAGAATTTGAAAGAAAAAGTTGAAATAGCAGGAAGCATATAGAGTAGTAAAATCGGGGTTATCAGTAGATTGCCGTATCGATACACAAAACGGTAAAACGGTTTGTATGTGAATTTTACCATCGTTTAAAACTTGTTCATCACTTCAACAACTTTATAAATATCATCTTCTTTATGAAAGAATGAAATTGGCAAACTCAGCGTGGTAGCATGAATTTCTTCGGAAATCGGGAATTCACTTTCAGTAATAATTCCCTCCATTGCTTTCTGTTTATGCGGTGGAACCGGGTAATGAATATCAGTTTTAATTCCATTCTTAAACAAATATTCTTTTAAATCATCCCGTTTAGTGTGGCGAATATTGAAAATATGGAAGACATCATAATAGTTTTCATCCACAACCGGTTTGATAAAATCATCTTTCAAATTATCGAAGTATATTTTAGCAAGTTTTCTCTTGTGTTCATTTATTTCATTCAGATGTTTCAACTTGATCGAGAGAAATCCGGCTTGCATTTCGTGTAAACGGGAATTGTAACCAACAATTTCATTGTAATATTTTACATCAGAACCATAATTGCGGAGTCTTTTAATTGATTGAGCTAATGCATCGTCTTCAGTTAATACCGCTCCGGCGTCACCAAGGGCTCCCAAATTTTTCGTTGGATAAAAACTGAACGCGCCGAATTCGTCGAATGTTCCTGTCAGTTTTCCAAAATATTTTGCTCCGTGAGATTGAGCGCAATCTTCGATCAGTGAAAGATTATATTTTTCTTTCAGCGAAATGATAGGTGTCATGTCGCAAGATTTTCCATACAAGTGCACAACCATGATAGACTTGGTATTCCGCGTTATTCTTTCTTCAATCTTCTTCGGATCTATATTATATGTTCTTATATCCGGCTCAACCAAGACAGGTTTCAATCCGCAGTGCAAGATTGACAGAATCGTAGCGATATACGTGTTTGAAGGAACGATAACTTCGGAATCCTTTTCATAGTTAAATGCTTTTAAAGAAAGAATCAGGGCATCTAATCCCGAAGTGACACCAATACAATGTTTTGCGTTGTGATAGGCTGCGAATTCTTCTTCAAATTGCATTACATTTTTACCAAGAATATACCATCCGGAGTTTAACGTCTTTTCAAATGATTCTCTGTATTCCTCAAAAAAAGGTTTGTTTAGTTCACCAAGATTTTCATACTCTATCATTGATAATCCTCGTAGATATAATCTGTTGCATCAAATTTAGTTGATGCAAACACAAGAAGCACGGCATCCGGAGTAAAGTGATGCATTGTATGCCAATCTTTTGGCTCAAGAATTAAACACTTACTCGGATGATCCAATTGAAAATCTTCGCGTGAGTTTCCATCATGGTTTGATACGACACAACTTCCGTGTATACAAATTGCAGCTTGAACCGTTGTTTTATGACGATGTCCTCCTCTTACCGAATCATCAACACCATAAATATAAAAAACACGTTTGACCTCAAACGGAATTTGTTCTTCAATGACGGTCAAGTTCCCGCGTTTATCAGAATGTGTTTTTAAGTTTATTAAATTTGCCATTTATTTTTCGAGATATTTTATTTTGTTGAAAATATTGTATGTGCCTCTTAGATGCCTATAAATATAGAGCAAAGGAGTCTTCCACAAAAGCGGTTTTTTACCAGAACCATGCGAATCAAAACTGTCATCAATCTGCCGGATGCTGTTTTTTGCTTTTTCTAACTGACGAATATATGGTTTATAAAAATAATTGTGAACTTCATGCGAAAGATATCTTCTGCCGAGTTCAATTTCACCATTCTTAAAAAATATTAGATAATGGAAATGGTAAAAGATAACATCAAATTCTTTTTGTGATGTTTTTTCTCTTCCAGAATATTTATCGTTTTTTTTATAAAAATCATATTGCTGGACATTCCAGCCTGCCAAACCGCCGCCAAGATGCCGCATAACATGGACACCTTCAAACCGTTCCGTCCAATCTTCCAAATAAAGCTGGTCGCCGAATTTACCGTCTTCGTAATAAGCAAAACACCATTCCAAGCAACGTTCACGCCACCAACGCAATGCTCTTAATCCGCGTTCATCATTTTTAAAAGTTATAAATTGGACACAGTATTTTCCGCTTTTCTTAAAATCGGATTTAATAAATTCCGGTGAATATCTATGTTCAGTTAAAAGAATTGAATTATCGCCGAGTTCATCGAAAATTGGTTTTGGCGAAGAATAAAAAAATAAATCGGCATCAAGGTAAGTGCAGCTTTCAACTTTATATTTTTCAAGAACATACAAAATTGTCGAAGATGTTGAAGTCCAACAATATTCACCGATGGAACGGGTCGGTTTAATTTTCAACAGTTCTTCGTCTTCAAATTCTTTCAAAGAAATTATCGTGGCTCGCTTCAGATTCAACTTCTTCAAGACAGAATAGCCTTTATCATTGAAAGCAAAAATATAAATGTGAAAATCCTCACAGACTTTTTCCAGCGAATAATAGAGAGTTAATCCTCGCGAGAAGTAGTGAGTATCAAAGAGGGTGCAGAAGTTATACATCGGTATTTTTTTTTGCCAAAATAATATTATCAAGATAAAGATCGTTGTTTTTCGGAAGAATCTTGCTAAAAAGAATTCCTATTATTGTAATAGTAGACATAACAAATAAAGTGAAGAGTTGTCTGATTATTTTGTTCTTCTGAGTAGTTTTGTAAATGTAAGCATTAAGTAACTGGGCAAATATCCTAAAATCATTAATACTTTTTTTGCTCTCAATAATTTCAAATCCGTGTTGATTAAGCAAATGCGCTAACCCAAAAGAAGAATAACGAGCATAATCATAAGGTTGTTCGTGTTCGTCCCATACAAATGGGACGGTCAATAAAAGTTTCCCGTCCTTTTTTAATACTCTGTTAATCTCTGATAAAAATTCGTTTGGAGTGAAGACATGTTCTAGTACTTGGTTGGTCACTATTGAATCAAATTTTTTATCTTCAAAGGGAAATTTACCACCGTCATAAAAAACATCTACATTCTTATTCTCCCGGTTAATTGTCGTCTCAATCTCTAATCCAATATATTTGCTACATGAAAAATATTTTTCATAGGGTTTCGTTCCGCAACCAACATCGAGTGTTTCGCCAACAATTTCTTTACCTAATTTTTTTATACTTTCAAGCAATCCTTTCCTTGCAATAAAGAAAGGGTTTACAAATAAGCCTATTAGGGAAGGTTCAAATTGCTCATTTAGAATAAAGGAATTAATTTTTTTCACAATATTTTTTCCAAAGAAAGTATTGGGATTGGCATAAAGAGATTTGGGAATGTTTGAATTAAAAAATTTTTAGCAGCATTGTCAGTTTTTGCAAATCTTATTTCTTTAACTTTTAATGCTCCGATTTCAGTTAATAAATCAAATAAATCATTAAACGAAAATTGATGAATATGACCGGTATTATACCATTTGTAATCAAACAGCATGGGTTTGGGCATTCTTCCTTTCAACAGCAGGTCCAACCTGTTTTTATAATATGCAAAGTTAGGGAATGATAAAATTTGATATTTTGAAATTCTTTTCATTTCACTTAATAATACTTCAGGATACATTACCATCTGAATAGTAACATTGCAAATTGAATAATCAAACGAATTATCCTCAAAAGGTAAAACGGAATCAATAGTGTGTTTAAAAACGTTTAATTTTTTGTTTTTGCAAAAAGCTAACCCGCTATCCGAAATTTCAATTCCTGTTTCATTTATCTGTTTTTCACTCTTCAGTAAAGATAACAATGCTCCATTTCCGCATCCAAGATCAATTACTTTTGACCGAGGTTCAATTAAGTCCTTAATTATTGTGTATTCAAGGCGGTTTTCACTATAACCGGAAGAGTAGTCATAATTGCGGTTGTCATTGCTTACATTTTGGCTGTTTGAATTCATTTGAAACTGAGGATCAATCATTTTATTATAAATAGTAAAACCCTAATAGAAATTAACCTATTAGGGTTTATAAATTTAATTAATATTTTTTAATCCCCGAAATAATGTCCTACGGTTTATATTTTAATATTGCTCCGTCAGTTCCAACAGCCCAACCTGAATTAGCATCATAAAAGAAAACGCTATTAAGCCATTTTCCCGAATTAGTTACCTCTTTATTCCACGATAGACCAGCGTTTGTGGTTTTTAGGATTGTTCCATGATCACCAACAGCAAAACCTTTACTTTCACTAACAAAAGAAACATCTTCCAGATGTTCACGAGTTCCACTGGTAACTTTTGACCAACTGGCGCCACCGTTAACAGTTTTTATAATTGAACCGCCTCCACCAACGGCAATCCCATTTTCTTTGTTCCAGAAGAAAACTGATTGTAGCCAACTGAAACCGGAATTACTCCCAGAATCAAACCAACTTATCCCGCCATTTGTTGTTTTAAGAATAATACCACTTTGTCCGACTATCCAACCCATTTCTTGATTTATATAATAGACAGATAAGAGAAGAAAATTTGGTATGTTTAATCCTTGTTTACTCCAGGTAGCACCGCCGTCAGTCGTTTTAATGATAGTACCGTCTTCACCAACAGCCGATCCAATTTTTGCATCCAGAAATCTAATTGCATAAAGTGTCTTGTTCGTAACAGAAGAATCTATAAACCAATATTTCCCACCATTTAAGGTTTTCATAATCAGACCGTTTTCTCCTACGATAAATCCTTTTTCTGGAGAAGTAAACCATATTGAATTTAATCTCTTTGAGGTGTAACCTGAGTTAATATTCCAAGTTGTTCCACCATCGGTCGTCTCCAAAAGAGTCCCATTATCTCCGCAAGCCCAGCCAGTTTGCGTAGAAATAAAATAAACGGATTGCAAATTGTTTTGTGTATTCCCAACTTGGTTACTCCATGTTTGTGAACTCTTTCCCCAGTTAACAAGAATGTAAATACTTCCCATTCCGGTGGAAGTTGGGACGAGCGTTAGATTCACTTGAACTACTACATTCTCCATTATTGTTACTTCGGTTTCTCCGGAATAAACCACAACATTATTTATATCTTTTGCATCAATTTTTAGATGCCAAACGCCAATTGGGATATCACTCATGGTTAATTCCGCTGTTGAATCAGAAATTAGACTTAGACTGTCAATGATGGCATCGAATCCTTGTCTAGTAAGAGAAGCAGTAATGGACTTAACATTTTGAGGAGCATTTTCCTTATCAATTTTGAAAAATACTTTCCCAGTTGACTGGGAATTTGAAAGAGGTGGCGAAGTTGTACTATCTTTTGAACAACCTAGAAATATGAACGAATACGAAAACAACAAAAAGATCAAACACTTTTTCATTAGATTCTCCCACATGGTTATTTTGTTAAGGCAAAAGTAAAGAAATAAGACGTTATTGTCAATTTATTTTTACTAACAGTGTTCTAATAAATTCTTCTCAACTTTCATTTAATCTCTCGAATAATCTCTCAATCGTTCTTCTGCAATTTTATCCCAGCTAAATTTTTGTAGGACATTCTCAACGCTTTTTGAGCCCATTTTTTTTCTGAGTTCCTCATCTTTTAGTGACAAGATTTTTTCAGCCAAATCTATGGCATTTCCTTCTTTGAAAACAGCTCCGTTACCATCAACACGTTCTAAAACTTTTATTTGATCACTAAGTATCAAAGGCAACCCACAAGCTGCGGCATCCAACTGACTGGTTGATTCTTCACGCGGCCAGACTCCGATATCCGCAGCACGATAGTATTTGGGAAGTACAGTTACGGGGACAAATGGATGTATAATGCATCCTGTTTTTGAAGATAATTGTTTTTTTTCTTCAACTGTACCATTTCCAAGGAATAATCCTTTAAAGTGGATATCTTTTTCTTGTAATAATTGTATCGCATCAGCTAGAACATTTGGACTTTTACTTGCTGAAAATCTGCCAGTATAAATCGCTACAATATCATTCGCTCCGAAACCCAATTTTTGACGTAATTGATTGCGCTCCTTTTCCTCATCTTCACTCTCAATCGGCTTAAATAAATCCGTATTTACACCGAGAGACTGAATTTTAACTTTATCTTTTGGAACTTGATAAAATGTGGCTGCAATATCTGCAACATCTTCTGCAATCGGAAAGCACTTTTGTGTTGTTTCGTTTATTACTTGAAGCGACGATCGAAATTTATTAGCGTATCTCATCAATTTAGTTTTGAAGTCATATTTGCCATTCACTTGTAACACAGAAGCATGAACGTGTGACTCAGTAAAAAACTTAATATTATTTTTTTTTGAGTATTGTGCTGCCTCAAAAGTCGCAAATTCATCGATGTTAAAAACTTGAATAACGTCCGGTTTGAGTTTTGCCAAATAGTCGTACAATCCGACTAAATGAATTCCAAAGAATCCAAACGGATTGAGAAGACTTTTTTTCACTTCTCTAAAGGGAAGACGATGGAGAGTAAACCCATCGATCTTTTTTACCCCTTCAGATACAATCGCTGATCCAAGATGCTCTTTATAGGTCTTTTCATAATCTTGAGAGTTATAATAAACTTGAGCAGTGGAAGTTACTACATGCACATCGTTCCCAAGTTTCGCCAACGCACGAGGTAAAAAATTTTCAGCATACCCCATATTTTCTGAAAACCAGCAACTAATAACTACTATTTTCATTTTCTTCTAAAGTCCATGTTCAGATTACACACCCATTTCAACATAAATTCTTTTACCACGGACTGGATAAACTGTTTTTGTTTCTTCATTTACAAAATTTCCATCTTTAAAAAACATTGGGAGTTTGCCGTCTGGAGTAGCTAATATTCTTTCCATTTGTTTAATTTCATTTTCTGTAAGAGAGGGATTTACACTCGGCAGTTGGTTATCTGGAATTCTTTTCCATTCTGATAGTTTTTTTACCTCACTATTTTTCCTTCTATGTTCATGGCAATCGAATTTATCTTCCCACAATACCCAAGCATTGAAAAGGTCTTGTCTTTCCCAAAAATATTTCTGCCAAGGATGAAATCTTTTGCGCATCCATAATTTCATCACTGGTGAAGCATTCCAATTTGCTTCCTGCTCGCGTTTTGAGTATTCAAAAAAATTCAGACTTCCTTCAAAAGAAACGACTTGCCATTTGTGCATGTAACCGGTTCCGATCAAAATATCTTTTCCATAAGAAGGAGTTTCAACATATCCTTTGCGAGCTATTCTTTGCAATTCACCGCACGCAAAAGAAGGATTATTAACATGCTCTAAAACATGTGAACACAGGACAAAATCAATGGCTTTTTCACGGATGGGAATTCTCTCTACCGAACAAACAATTACGGGTCTGTCTTCACGCAAATTTCCACTTCGGTGAAAGTTGTCGTCCGGAGAAAAATCCGCTAAAATGTTTGCTCGATCGATTGGATTATTACCACTACCAATGTCAAGCACAACATTGCCCGGCAAAATCTTTTTTAGAACTATTTCCTTTTGATAATCCCATGAAGGTAAATTAAAATAACGATTTAATTTTACTGAGGAAGTTATTTTCTCACTCAGGACTTCAACTATTCTTCTAAAAGTAATATCTTTTTTCATCTTAACTTATTTTCTTGGCTAATAAAGTCATCGAGAAATGTGTTATATAAGGGAATAACCCGTAGTACCTGACAACTGACCATTCATTTGGTTTTAATAGTGCAATTGAATCCTCATAATAAGTTGTTTCAACGTTATCATAAACGAGATATCCACCAACTTTTATTTTAGGCAGCGCATGCACACAGCAAGATGGTCTCGCTCTCCCATCAACAGAAACAACATCGAAATAAGCATCGGGAAATTGGTCGATACTCTTTACATATTTTTCATAATTTTTACCAATAGAATCAACATCTCCTGAAATGTAGTCTCTTGGATCTGATTTACTTTTTTTGACAAATTCCGAATCCGTTTCCGGTTCAAATAATTTATAGTCGATGTTCTTTAAATTCATTTCTTTCAAATACGAACTAACCTTTTCAAACCAAAGTTTATGGTGTTCAATGGAAACGACTATTTCAGTTCTTTTGGCAAAAAACAAAGTAGAACCACCAGAACCATATTCAAACACTCTCATCTTCTTCGTTAAATATTTATCGAGTACTCTTATTGCCGTGAAAGAAATCCAAGGGGAAGCATCAATGAGCGAATTGCTCGAAGGAGCTAAAGACTTCCACCACGTATTAAAATATTTCAGTGTTTCGTTAAAACTGAAATACTTTGGATAGAAAATTAATGCCTTTGCTGTTTCTATCTTAAAAAACAGAATTCTTTTTAGAGATGTAATCATAATTAAACAAATACCGTTTTTTTCTTTATTAAATAGGCTACGATAAAATAATACGAAATGAGATAGCAAAAATTAACTAAAAAAGATGAAAAGGCTGCACCGTATAACCCGTATCTGGGTATCAGCCATAAATTAACAACGATACTAACTACCGATAACGGAACACCGATGAGGAGTGAGA
>Ga0209211_10007865_pt1 | contig 14811 bp, 17 predicted proteins | sample RifGroA2_FD_183992 | JGI IMG/M metagenome (GOLD analysis project Ga0209211, IMG submission 183992) | Groundwater microbial communities from Rifle, Colorado, USA - Groundwater A2 (SPAdes) (version 2) | ecosystem: Environmental > Aquatic > Deep subsurface > Groundwater | place: Rifle, Colorado... | reverse complement strand
ACTCCTCGGATGGGGAATCGTCATCTACGCGGTCATGTCTTTGGTGTGGTCCGGCCTCGTCATATACGGCATGGCGGACTCGTTTCTATCGCTCGCCGTGAGATTAGTTGTCCTCGTTTTCATCGCAATTATTGCGGGCCGTTCGCTCCGGCTCCATTCATGGCAAGATGTGCTCCCGTATTCGGTCTTTTGGGCCGGTACCATGGCGCTGCTTGATATGGTTTACACCGTGCCGTTTTCGGGCTGGTCCATATACAGCGATTGGAGGCTATGGGTGGGGTATGCGCTCGTCGCCATGATTCCGCTTCTTGCTCCGCTTATGCACCGGCTTCCGCGCGAACAGGACGTTTAATACTATGGCGCGTAGTATATCTTTGCGAGCACCGTCCCTCGCGACTCCTTCGCGAAGTGTGCGGCTCCTCTCTCTTCACCGTTTTTTGTTCCGCTTCGCATTCGCGGGTGCCAACATTTTCGCCTGGATATTTATTTTCCAATATTTCTATTTGGTGGAACCGAGCATAGGATTCGGACTCGCGCGTACGGCGCTCCTCTATGCGCTTTCGCACACCGTCACCTGCCTCGCGACGCCGTATGCCGCGCGCCTGCTCGTCTCGGGCTCACGGAGGGTATGCATCGCCGCCATCGTGATTGCGGCGGCTTCGTTCGTCGTGCTTGGAGCGTCTTTTGCGGGATTCTGGGGCGCCGCATACACCTCCGCGGCCCTTACCGCATTCTCCATCGGCCTCGGCCTCTATCGTGCTTTATATTGGATACCGTACGAGCTCGAAGTCGAGGCGACTCACAAAGGCCGCGTCGGGATGTTTGGGGAGCTCGCCATCGCTCTGGCGCCGCTTTTAGCCGGGATTGTTATCGTGACCACTTCGCTGGGGCCCTTGCCGCTTCTCTATTCCGGCTCTGCGCTCATGTTGCTCTCGGCAGTTCCTCTCATGTACCTACCCGATTTGTACGAAAGATTTTCGTGGGGGTACCGCGAGACGTTCGGGCATTTTGTAGAACCCGCGAACCGCGCGGTGGTGGGCCACGCGATTTTAGAGGGCATGGCCGGCGCGGGACTGCTTCATTTTTGGCCGCTTGCGCTCTTCCTTATCACGGGCTGGTCGTACGGCATGCTGGGCGTCATTCTTACGCTTACGTTTTTCATTTCGATAATCGGACGCTCTTTTGTCCGCAGAAGCATACGCAGAAGCGGTCTTCACACCTCGGGCCTTATAAAAGTACTCTTCGCGGTAACCCCGTGGGCCTTTCGTGCGCTTGTGGGGACGCCGCTCGGCGCGGTTCTCGTCGATTCCTATTTCCATACGACGGCACCGCGGCGTTTCGGCGTTGACCCGCAAGCCTTTGAACAGGCCGCGGACGCGGGCTCCTATGTAGACGAATACACGGCGCTAAAAGAAATGGGGCTCGCAATCGGTAGGATCATCCTGTGTCTCATCGGGACGCTCGCCGCCTTCGCGGTATCACTTCCCGCCGCGTTCATCATCGTATTTTTCTGCGCGGCACTTGCCTCAGCCGCGATTGCGCTCGCTCAGCGTTAAGCGAAAAGGGAAGCGATGACCTCCTTGACGACACCGCCGTCGGCGGTACCCGCGAATTCTTTCATGACGACGCCCGTAAGTTTCCCTGCGCCTGACGCGTCGGTAACACCAAGTTCTTCTTTTTTTGCACGGGCGACTTTCTCGATATCTTCGCGGCTGGCCATCTGCGGGAGGTACGATTCTATAATTTTCAGTTCGCTCAACTCCTTCGCCGCGAGCTCGGCGCGCCCGCCTTTTGTGTAGACATCCGCGGCCTCCTTGCGCTGCTTCGCGAGGCGTTTGAGGACGGTGAGCGCATCATTGTCGGCGAGCTCCTCCGTAGGCTTGCGGCCCTTCGCCACGAGCTCATTCACAAAAGCGGCGAGCGCTCCACGCAAGGTATCCACACGCAAAGAATCGCGCGCCTTCATCGCTTCGGTCATTTCGTTACGGATTTGCTGTGAAAGCATACAGATGTTTCAAAACCTCGTTTGCAGATTAGGCTCGCGCTTTTTAAACGAAAGGGCACTGTAGTCCGGTATGCCATAGTTTGCATGACCGCGAACCGAGCCTATGCTGTACCTGATTTCTGACATTATCTCGTCCACCAGATGCCCGTCCACTCCCGCGATTCCCGATTTCCTGACCGCTTCAACGTCACCCCCCAGCTCGCGGTATACCCTGACCAGAGATTTATCCTCAATGCCGTTTTGGATGTAGAGGACAAGTAGTTCAGGTATCAACTCGGCGTCGAGTCTCTCGAGGATGTCGTTGCGCTCGTCAAAGATAGGCTTCATGTCATTTTTCTGCGCGACATCACGCTTTCTTTCCGGTATAGCCTCATAGGTGCCGTCCAACATTTTTGTGCCGATCTCTTGTCCTAAGCGTTTGAGGTTCTTCTCCAATTCACCGTTATTGCGCGCCATGTAGACGCGGGCGGCATGCAATTTATCCGCGAGTTCGTTCTTGAGCTGCTCGTCATTTTCCGCACCTGTCAGCCATCGGAGCGCTCCCATAGCGTTAGCGTTCCCGGACGCTCCCGCAAGGGCTCCTGTAGCCGCGAGACCACCCACCGCATTTTCAAGAAATTTTCTGCGGGTCAGGCCTTGATGTTTGTCCGTATTGCCCAGCGATTCATTCATACAAAAAGTATACCATGTGGTAAAATCCGTCCATGGAATGGCTCATTATCGCTCTGCTGGTCGCTATCTTTGCCCTCCTTGCGTACGTGGTGTGGGCGCGCCAAACGCCGCAGGAAACGCAGGGCATGGTTCTGCTGCAGCAGCGCATACAGGAGCTTGAGCGGAGTTTGGAGCTGAAGCTCGGAGAGGGGACGAGCCGGATGTTCGAGAATATGCGCGCGCAATTCGGCGAAAGCCAGAAGCTTGCCTCTGACATCCGCGACCTGGTCGCCAAACAGCTCACCGAGGTACGCGTCGAACAGACAAAGACCAATGAGTCCACGACGCGCTTCATGGTGATCGCCGAGCAGCTCGCAAATCTCGAGAAGGTTCTCAAACACCAAAAACAGCGCGGCAATCTCGGCGAGGCATCGCTTGAGCTCATTCTCTCCAATATCCTCCCGCCCGGCTCCTACAAAATGCAGTATGAATTTCCGGGAGGAGAAACGGTAGACGCAGTTGTGGTAACGAAAGAGGGTGTGATACCGATAGACGCGAAATTCTCGCTCGATAACTACCAGCGTCTCGTGAATGCGATAGACGACACCCAACGGGCCGAGTTCGAGAAGCAATTCAAGAACGACCTTAAGCTGCGCATCGACGAGACTTCGAAATATGTGCGCCCCAAGGACGGTACGTTACCGTTCGCATTCATGTACATCCCTGCCGAGGCCATTTACTACGACCTCCTCATCAACGAGGTCGGTTCGGTCAAGGTCAATACCCGCAACCTCATTGATTACGCCTACAATGAAAAGAAAGTCATCATCGTTAGCCCGACAACATTTGCAGCGTACCTCCAATCAGTGCTCTACGGCTTCAAGGCGTTCAAAATAGAAGAGACAGCCAAAGATATTGCGAAGAATGTTGAAGCACTTGGCCGCCACCTCAACGCCTACCAGGACTATTACAAGAAGCTCGGCAATTCACTCTCGACCACGGTCAACCACTTCAATGCGGGTTCCAAAGAGCTCGGCAAGATAGATAAAGACGTCCTCCGTATCACGGGCGAATCCGCAGAGCTTGAAACACCGCTTTTGGAGCGGCCTATCGCGCAACAAGAAGATTGACCCCGGACACAAACGACCGGGGTCATGGGCGCATTATTCTCAGTATCGAGGCGCTGTACACCATAAACGCCAGGGCGCCGAGTTGGAAAGGCTCGCTGTTTTCCGCGAGCATTTCCGGGACCGCAAAGAACGTTATGGGCACATAGATGACCACGCCCACTATGGCGGCCCATTTCGCGTTAACGATGTCTTCTTCAGCCTGCTTGACCGGTGGCTCTTTTTCTGGCTGCCACTTCGGTTCGTCCTTCTTCTCAGGAAACAGATTTATGGGCATGAGTGCCTCCCCTCAGTTACCCGTATCTGGATGGTCTACCTAGCTAGGCGGAAAGTCAATCTTTTGCTTGCGTTCTTGCCCGGTATGTCGTAAACTGCCCCGACTTATGACGACAAGCGAGGATTCGAAGCGAAAGCTTGCTTTCACTTCGTCCGAGCGAAGACGGCATATATAAATAATATGGCGAAGATTGCAATTATCGAGACAGGCGGCAAACAGTACGTTGTCACACAGGACAGCGTTTTGGATATTGAAAAGCTCAACGGCCACAAGACAGGGGATAAGATTATCTTCGACAAGGTCCTTTTGACCGACGACGGCAAAGAAACGACCGTCGGAGCGCCGTATGTAAAGGGCGCGACGGTTTCGGCCGAGCTCGTCGAGGAAGGCCGCGAGAAGAAGATTGCCGTCATCCGTTACCGCCAAAAGAGCCGCTACTTCAAGAAAGGAGGGCACCGCCAACCGTTCGCAAAAGTTCGCATCACGGCACTGCCATAATTCTCAAACTGTCCGTTTGGACGGTGTTGTTTGCAGTACGCTATGATGGAGATACGATCTCCATCATTTTTTCGCGTACCTGGATAGCCGTTGCATCGCCTTCGGGATTCGCGGGAAAGGCGAGAATAATTTCTTTCAAGCCCTTTTCGACGCGACCCGCGACTGATTCGAGCAGCTGCTTGATTCGCAGGTTGTTCGTCTTTTCCGATGCGAGAGAGACGGTGCCGCCGAGAACGAAGTAAAATCCGCGGTACGAGCCACCGCGTTCCATCGCGGCGATATCCGCGTCCGAGGCGACGACCATGAGAAACTTCGAATCGCGCTGCGGGTTGGAGCACATGTTGCAGAGCTTCGCGTCGCTGCTTGAGAATCGCATACACAGCGGGCATTGGCGCACCGAGCCGCCGAGCGCCTGCAATGTCTCAACGAGTTCACGCCGCGCCGACGGCGAGCTTCGCAGGAGGTATTGGACGAAACGCTGCGCCTGGCGCGGGCCGATGCCGGGAAATTTCTGAAAGAGGGAAGTCAGCCGTTCGATAGTATCCATAGAAGTAGTTCGTAGATTGTAGAACGTAGAACGTAGTAATGCGAATGCACGTTTACACAATTTCCACTACCTTCTACGAACTACGTACTACATTCTGCTCAAAACGGCGCTGTGCCCGCTTCGACTTCCGTCTCCGGATTGAAATCACCGAAGTCGCTCTTATCTATGGAGAGGAAGGTGGTCTTTTCTTCGTCGAAGCGAAGTTCGATTTTACCCACGGGGCCGTTGCGGTGCTTCTCGACGAGTATTTCCGCGATGCCCGGCTTGTCCGAACTCTCGTTCATTTTGTCCTCGCGGTGGATAAACATGACGACGTCGGCGTCCTGTTCGATAGAACCAGAATCGCGAAGGTCCGAGAGGCGAGGGCGGCCGCGGCGCTGCTCGACGGCACGGGATAGCTGCGATAGAGCGAGGACGGGTATTTCCAATTCGCGCGCCATGGCCTTGAGCGAACGCGAAATCTCGGTGACCTGCTGCACCAAGTTATCTCCGCCGCGCGCATAGGTCGGCGTGATGAGCTGGAGGTAATCGACGATGATAAGCCCGAGATTTTTTTCCAACTTGAGGCGTCGCGCGACGGAGCGCATCGCGAGCACGGTGGTGGACGCCTTGTCATCAATGTAGATAGGTGCTTCCGCGAGGACACCCATACCCTGTTGTAGTCGTTCAAATTCATCCTCATCTTTTATCTTGCCCGTGCGCAGACGCCACGAATTCACGCCCGCCTGGGCGGCGAGCATACGGTCCACGAGCTGCTGTGAGCTCATTTCGAGAGAAAAGATGCCGACGGCCGTGCCGTGCTTGGTGGCTGTTTGCCTGGCGATGTCGAGCGCAAGCGCGGTCTTTCCCATCGAAGGCCGTGCCGCGAGAATGACGAGGTCGGATTTCTGAAAACCCGCGAGGAGATTATCGAGCTGCGGGAAGCCCGTTGGAATGCCGCGCATCGAGCCGCTGTGTTTCTGCAAGCTCTCAAGCCGCTCCCACGCTTCGGCAAGCTCGTCCTTGATGGCCGTGAATGAGCGGAGCATCGGCGTCTGCGTGACGGAGAATACCGCTGATTGTGCTTCGTCGAGAATGAGCTCGATGTCACGGTCCTCCTCAAAACCGAGTTCGCCTATCTTGGCTGCGGCATCAATAAGGCTGCGCAACACGAATTTCGTCTGCACTCCCTGCGCGTAATGGCGCGCGCTTCCCGGAGAAGCAGCTGCACCGACGAGTTCCGAGAGGTAACTTGCCCCGCCGACTTCGTTCAGAAGTTTACGCTCTTTGAGCTTGCTCGATAGGGTAACGACGTCGATAGGTTCGCCTTTTGCAAAAAGCGCGAGCATCGCGTCGAATATCGTACGGTGCTTGCCCGCGTAAAATGAATCCACCCCTACGAGGTCGGCGACTTCGTAGATAGCGTTCTGATTGAGCATCAAAGCGCCGAGGAGCGCCCGCTCCATCTCGATGTCTTGGGGCGGGACTTTGACCGCTGTTGTTGCCATTCACGAATCCTAGCATTTGCCTTTACCGCTATCTCGAGGGGGGCGGTTAGGGAAATGGGGTTTATGTGTGGACAAGATGGCGGGTTGTTGACAGCCCCGCAGGGATTTGATATAAGGAGAACACAGGAATACGAATACGTCAATTATGCTATCTTTTCAGCCAAAATCGGTCACCAAAGACCTGCTCTCCACACTACCGGAGCGCTCGCGCCGTGTGCTTACGGACCGTTTCGGACTTGCCGGAAAGGGGGAGCGTCGCACGCTGGATGCCATCGGGCAGGAGTACGGCATCACCCGCGAGCGTATCCGCCAGATAGAAAATCACAGCATTTCCGCGGTGCGTGATTCCGACGCCTACGCCGCTATCACACAGCACTGGGAAAATCTCAAAGCCGAGGTCGCCGCGCTCGGAGCCGTGCTTTCCGAGGAAACGATTCTCGAGGCACTCGCGAAGAACGAAGCTGAACGCAATCACCTGCTTTTCCTGCTCACTGTCGGGCATCATTTCAGCGACCGCCGCGAAGACAACGACTTCCGCGCGCGCTGGCATGTCGATGAGCAGCTCGCCGAGCAAATCGAGGCGGCGCTTTCAAGCCTCTACGAATCCATAGAGCCCAACAAGCTCACGCCCGAAGAGGAATTTTTGGAACTTTTTGCGAAACATCTCAAGCAGGCTGGCGTGAAGAACCGCTCGAACGAGGCGCTCCCGCGCTGGCTTCTCATATCGAAGCGCATCGGCCGCAACCCGCTGGGTGAATGGGGCCGTCAGGACTCTCCGCATGTGCGTATCAAGAACACGCGCGATTTCGCATACCTTACGCTCAAGCGCCACGGTTCTCCGATGCACTTTACCGAAGTCGCCAAAAGCATCGAGAAGCTTTTCGGACGCAAGACCCACCCCGCAACCACCCACAACGAGCTCATCAAGGACGGGCGCTTTGTCCTCGTCGGCCGCGGGCTCTACGCGCTCAAAGAATGGGGCTACGAGCCGGGCGTCGTGCGCGACGTCATCGCGGGGATATTGGAGCGTGAAGGCGCCCTCACACGCGAAGAAATCATCGAGCGCGTGAAACGCGAGCGCTACGTGAAAGACGCGACGATTGCCGTCAACTTGCAGAACAACATGTTTATACGAGCGGCCGACGGGAAGTACACTTTGGCAAAATAGTCTGAACCAGTCAGTAGTGCGTAGTCCGCAATGCGGACTCTCATCCGGTATTCGCATTTTCTACACACTACGTACTACATACTACGAACTGGTTAATGCTAGAATTGACGAATGGTTTTCATCGGTGAACACGAGCAGCAGGGAGTTGTAACTTCCGGCGAGATACGCGGCATTTTTTCTCAGTTTCTTAGCCTCAATTTCCACGAAATTATTGATGGTCATTTCGGCAACCAGTGGGCCATTTCACGATGCCTCACCCTGAGCATCTTTTTTTGGGGTCTTTTCGGTGTACTTTGGAGCATGGTGCCCAGCCTTCCGCTCTTTACTTTCGGATGGGCACTTGGTACCGCGCCTATATGGATGCCCGTCGCGGCTCTCATATTGGCCTGGAAAGTATGGGTGTGGTATGCGCACGCGGGCTACATTTTCACGCGCGATACCGTGCTGCTGGAAGTCAAAATGCCCCGCGACATCACGCGCTCGCCTCGCGCTATGGAAAATGCGCTTTCAATGCTTTGGACCGACTCGGGCGAAACCACTTTTCTCAACAGAATTTGGCAGGGACAAGTACGCCCGTATTTTTCGCTTGAAATTACGTCCTTCGGCGGGCAGATTCATTTTTATATATGGACCTGGCGTAATTGGCGGCCAAATGTGGAAGCGATGATGTACGCATACTACCCCGAGGTTGAGATGGTCGAGGTGGAAGATTACGCGTCGAAATTCAGATTCAACCCCGATACTCAGGATTGTTATCCGACCGATTGGCGTTTGGAGCCGCGTAACGATGCGTATCCCATCCGCACGTATATCGAATTCGAGCTCGATAAGGACCCGAAGGAAGAATACAAAATAGACCCGCTCGCCGAAGTGCTGGAGCGCATGAGCATCCTGAAGCCGACCGAGCAGATGTGGATACAAATAATAGTGACGCAGTGCAGAGACACGCGGCGCAAGAAAGGTGGGGCATGGTATGAGACCGAGAGCCGGTACACGGGACTTATAAAGGATGAGATTGACGTGCTTCGTAGAGAAACGGTCGGCCATGGCGCGGATCGGGACATCCCTCACAACCCAGAAGCGTGGAAATCCTTCGCCCGTATCCCACTGTACCGATACACGGAGGTCGTCAAAGCAATGGACCGCAACATGGGAAAGCATCCTTTCAACGTCGGCATGCGCGGTGTCTACATCGCGGATTCCAAAGATTTCGGTGCCCCAGGTTATACGGGCATCCGTTGGATATGGCGACCGATGGGAAATCCGCAATACATGAACCAACTGCGTCCGCGCCGATGGGGCAACCCGTTTGACTTTCCGTGGCAGGATTTCAACAGTATCCGCTGGAATCTCATGATTCGGCGCTTCTTCGACGCCTACCGCCGCCGCTCGCATTTCTACTCGCCGTGGATAATGCCGCACAACATGATGTCGACGGAACAGATTGCGACCATCTGGCATCCGCCTTCAGCCGCCATCGGAGCTCCCGGTATCGCACGCATCCCTGCCAAGAAAGCCGAACCGCCGGCGAATCTACCCAAATAACAGCTGTCAGGCTTCAGCTTTCAGCTGGCGGGAATTGTCTGCTATCCTTCTGAAACCTGATAACTGAAAGCTATTTTATGGAACCTCCCGAACAAAAACTTGAAGAGTTATTCGACAAAGGTCACGGGCTGCTCGGGCGGTTGGGAGACCGCTGGGATTTGCATGCGAACAGGCGTACGGTAGTCATTCTCCTCGTTATCGGTGCGCTCGCTACCTTCCTCTACCTTACCGTCATACAACCGCCCGACGCCTTTCCGCTCAACAAGCTCGTTGCAGTACCTGCGGGCCAGTCACTTGAAGAGGTGGCGCAAGCGCTCGAAGATGCGGAGGTCGTTCGTTCGGCTTTCGCGCTTCAGCTCATCGTCAAGCTCATCGGTAACGAACGGAATGTGAGGGCGGGTGATTACCTTTTTAAGGAGCCGCTCGACATCTTCAGTGTGGCGCATAAGCTCGCCATCGGTGCTTACGGTCTCGAGCCGACGCGCGTCCGCATACACGAGGGAGCGACCATCAAAGAAATGGCAGTCCTGTATGATAAACAATTTGAGCGTTTTGATGTCGATAACTTCGTTGCGCAGACGAAGCTGCAGGAAGGGTACCTCTTTCCCGACACGTATTTCTTTTTGCCCAACGTCACCGAAGATACCGTCATCCAGGCAATGCGGCAGAATTTCGACGCGCAGATAGAGCCGCTTCTGCCGCAGATAGCGAGCTCGACGCGCTCGCTCTCCGACATCGTCATTATGGCCTCCATCATCGAGCGAGAGGCGCGCAACAGCGCCGACCGCAGAATGATATCGGGTGTCTTATGGAATAGGATTGCGCGCGGAATGCCGCTGCAGGTGGACGTAACGTTCCTCTATACCATCGGTAAGGGAACGTTCCAACTGACCAACAAGGATCTCCTGACCGATTCAGACTACAACACGTACATACGCAAGGGTCTTCCGCCGACCGCCATCGGGAGCCCTTCTTTGGACTCTCTGGATGCTGCGGTGAATCCGACCAAGAACAACTACCTCTACTTCCTCGCCGACCACTCGGGCGTTACCCACTTCTGCAAGACCTATGCCTGCCAGCTCGCCAACAAGGCAAGGTACTTTTAACGGCAAGGTAAGACCTTGCCATGGAGGTCCCAGATGGTAGGTAAATGGCAAGGTCTTACCTTGCCAGTCACTCGTCGTCGTTTTGGCGGGCGAAGGTGCGCGCGTCCTCAAGTATTCTCTCGACCGCGGGGATTTTTTCTACGACTTCAAGTATTGAGCCGAGATTCAGAATCGCGCCTTCAGGTCTCGGCGCTCCGCAATAGTCTCTGAGACTTGAGTATGGGTAGGCAAGCAGAGATTCCGTAAGTACACGGTCGTTTCGCACGACGCCCTTTTTCCAGCGTGGCTCGGATAACTCGGCGTGGTTGCCGTGAACGTAATTCAACACCCGCTGGAAATATCCGTCGGTGGAAACGTGTTTCGCCTTGAAAGCACCCTGATACAATGCGCCCGAACGCTTATATCGAATATTAAAGTACATCGTGTAGGCTGTTCCGATTTTACGCATGAACGACGTTATCCCGCCGTCAACGTTCTCTCGGAGCAGAAGGTGGTAATGATTCGGCATCAAGTTATAAGCGCCTATGTCCACAAGCGGCGTCTTTCGTTCTATGCGCAGCACACTATTCAACGTTTTACTGCGAAGCCCCTGCTCGTAATTGCTAACGTGGATTGGTTCTGCGTCGTTGCACGCATACAAGAGTGCGAGGAAACGCCGGTAGTCGGTCTGCGACATAAATATGCGCCTTTTATCGACACCACGGTTGAAGCAGTGAAACCACTGACCCGGCTGGAAGTACACCCTGCGTTCACCCATATTCATAAGCATAGCACCCAAATGGCAAGGTAAGACCTTGCCAGTGGCCGCTTGACTCACTGATATGGGCGTGGTTGCATGAGCGCGCTCACAAGTAGTGTGCCCGGGGAATAGTCCCAAGGGGTGTGCTACAGCCAACAAGGAGGTTGACATGAGCAAGCACATTAAGTTTGGAACAGATCTTGGCCTCATGGCGGAAGTGGCCCGCCGGGGTTTGTCGGTTGGAATCGGACAGTGGCAATTCTGGGAGCCGCTTTCGAAGCCGCAACCAGGTCTCTGGCGCGCGATGACTGAATTCTTCGACATTCCACCGAACGAATACTTCGATTGGTGTGAGGAGTGAAAGTCGCAGAAGTCAATGGATCATCATCACCAAGCCCCGGACATCGACACGCTCGATGCGGTTGTTCGCTTCGGACGTGAGAATGGCTTCGAAAAGCGACGCTGGCAACATCTGACCAACAGCGCCTCCGTTTTTTCGGCGCTCGTTGATTACCTGCGGCTGGCTCCGCCCTTCTCGGTCGAGGTAGAGGTTGACTACAGCCTCTTGCCTCCGTATCGGGGTGGTTATACGCCTCAGTATCCCCTCCGCAGAAGCCGCGGGACGGAATGGCTCGCTATGTCTATCCACGTCCTCGCCAACGACCGGACCATCGATGAGAACAACCACTGTATCGAGGAGCGAGGCTGGCGGTTCGCTGACCAGCAAGAACTCTACGCCTTCGGTCAGGCCACGAAGGGGCAGGCTCGGCCGTGGGCAATGATGGGAGTCGAGCCCGTGTTCGGTCTCGGGAGCCGCACCTGCGGCAACGGGTACTACCATTTCCCAAGGCTGCGGATGGTGGGTAACAACGACGAACTCGAGCCGCACGGCTGCGCATCGGTCGTTTCTCAGTTCCACAACGGCCAACGCGCACTGATAGTTAAGGCGTGATTTTGACAGCGTCAATGCGGCGGCCTGCAACGGCCGCCGCATTTTTTTGGGATTTTGTTATGCTGTGCCCATATGGCGCATAAAGTTTTTGTCGGATTATCGGGCGGAGTGGATAGCGCGGTTGCCGCGGCACTCTTGAAAGAGCAGGGACATGACGTCATCGGGACGTTTATCAAGATATGGCAACCGGAATTCATGGAGTGTACCTGGCGCGAGGATAGGCTCGACGCGATGCGCGTGTGCGCCTCGCTCAGTGTGCCGTTCAGAGAAATCGACCTTTCTGAAGCATATAAAAAAGAAGTCGTGGAGCGGATGGTGGCGGACTATGCCCGCGGCATCACGCCCAATCCCGACGTCCTCTGCAACAAGCACATAAAATTCGGCTCCTTCGCGCGGTGGGCGAGGGAGCAAGGCGCATACGCGATTGCGACCGGCCATTATGCGCAAAAAAGGGAAGTCGGCGGACACCTTGAACTCTCACGAGCGCACGACCTATCGAAAGACCAGTCATATTTTCTCTATCGCCTGACACAGCCCGATTTGGCGCGCACAATGTTTCCCATCGGAGGCATGCTGAAATCGCAGGTGCGTGCTCTGGCACGCAAATTCGACCTTCCGGTTGCGGAGAAGCCCGACAGTCAGGGGCTCTGTTTCGTAGGGGAAATCTCAATGGCCGAATTTCTTAAACGCTTTATCAGCGTCGAGCCAGGCGAGGTGCTTTGTGAAGGTAAAGTAGTCGGTGGGCACGAGGGCGCCGCGCTCTACACCGTCGGGCAACGGCACGGCCTCACGCTGCGCTCGATGCCTGCCGCGGGAGCCGGCCCGTACTACGTTACGAGTACGAATGTTGCCAAGAACCAAGTGCATGTTTCGCTACGACGGGAAGACGCGGAACGTCCTTCGTGCATGCTATCCGACGTCCATTGGGTGTACCGCGAACCTAAACTGCCCCGCACGGTGCAGGTGCAGGCGCGCTATCACGAACAGAGTGTGGGTGCGACGATTACAAAAGAACCGCAGGGATTCGTGGCAACATTCGAGCGTCCGCATATTGTATCGCCGGGCCAGTCGCTCGTTTTCTACCAGCCGTCAGGAAAAGCGGATGAAGGAGACGTGTGCCTTGGAGGCGGGATAATCAGCTTGTAGCTTACAGCTGGTAGCTTGTAGAAATAAGATTCTTTAAGAAACACGGTCGTTTGCACACCTACAAGCTGCAAGCTACCAGCTACAAGCTATACTGTACCTATGGGTGCGATATTCTCGCGGATGATTTGGTTGCTGGTGGTTGCAAGCCTTGTCGCGTATGCCACGTACCTCGTTGCGGGAAACATGGTGAACGCGGAGGCATCCGGCGAGAACATACCCGTTATCGTCCGCGATGAATTGGGACAGGGCGTCCATCACTTATCGGGAATGGTCATGGTCCCGTCGTCCTGCGACCAACTTTCCGTACGTGTCGAACCCAGGTCGGATATTACATTCGTCCTCGTATTCCGCACGTGGCGCGAACCCTCGACGGATTGTATTTTGGACGAAACGCCCCGCTATTTCCGCGCGATTCTTTTTGCCCCCTCGACGGGCGTCGGTTTCAGCGCGACGCTCGACGGCCTCGGTTTTCCAATCGTCGTTCTTCCGGCATTGCCGGGTCGCGCGCCTGGTCGATAACCTATCATGACACCGATTGCAGCTGCTTCACGCTCGACGCAAGCCTCCGCGGCTAATCTCCGTCCGCACGCCCACATATTCGTCACAAAGGCCGACGGGGAGCAGGAGATATTCGACCCCGCGAAGCTTGAGCACTCACTGGCGCTTTCGGGTGCGAGTACGACCATGCGCGCAAAAGTACTCGCGCATGTCTTGCGTGAACTGAAGCCCGGCATGATGACGGAAGAAATCTACCGCCATGCATTCGATATCCTGCGCCGCGAAGAAGTCACCCCCGTGGCGGCACGCTACTCCATCAAGCGCGCCGTATTCGCGCTCGGCCCTTCGGGATTTCCGTTCGAGCAATTTCTCGCCGAAGTATTCCGCGGTCACGGATGGAAGGCGCAGACGGGAGTCGCGCTGAACGGCCGCTGCGCGCCGCATGAGGTGGATGTACTCGCGGAGAAGGACGGCAAGCGCATCGGCATTGAGGCAAAATTCCACAACGACCCGGGCGGGAAGACGGATATAAAAGACGCATTGTATGTGCATGCGCGCTACGAAGACCTCCGCAACACACCCGAGGCCTCGTCGCGCGTAGACGAAGGTTGGCTCGTGACCAATACGCGCTTTACACGCAACGCAATCCGTTATGCGCAGTGCTCGGGGCTCTCGCTCATCGGTTGGGATTATCCGCGCACGCGCAATCTCCTCACGCTCATCGAGGAGGCACGGGTCCATCCGCTTACGTGCCTTACCACACTTTCGGAGTCGGAGAAGCACCGCTTCCTGGACCAGCGGATAGTGCTCTGCAAGGACGTGAGCACACCGCACCTTCTCAAGGAATTCGGCGTGAAGCCCGAACGCGTAGACGGCGTCCTGCACGAAGCCCGGCAGCTTTGCGGCATATGATGAACAGTATTTCGTATATGGTATCTAGTATTTGCTACATTCAATAAGTAAGTGCACAACCAGTACGCTCAAATAGTACCTCCAGTGGCGTCTTGCCGCCATGTCGTTTGCGCGGCCGCGTATTCAGCCGGTACTCAAGTCGTCGAAGGTCAG
>Ga0209211_10007864_pt1 | contig 14816 bp, 9 predicted proteins | sample RifGroA2_FD_183992 | JGI IMG/M metagenome (GOLD analysis project Ga0209211, IMG submission 183992) | Groundwater microbial communities from Rifle, Colorado, USA - Groundwater A2 (SPAdes) (version 2) | ecosystem: Environmental > Aquatic > Deep subsurface > Groundwater | place: Rifle, Colorado... | reverse complement strand
ATCGATCCGAAGAAGCCAATTCGCGCCGTTTATCGGGAGAACGGCAAAGCGGTCGATATCCCCAAGTGCTTCTACTCCTCGGAATTCTTTGCCAGCAAGCTGATTGATTACCTGAAAAGCGAGGAAGACAGCGGGAAACCCTTCTTCGGCTACCTCGCCTTCACCGCTCCACACTGGCCGTTACATGCGCCTGACGTGGATATCGCCAAGTACGAGGGGCGTTACAAGGAAGGCTACGACAAACTGCGCAAGGAGCGCCTCGAGCGCATGAAGAAGCTGGGCATGCTGCCGAAGGATGCGAAGGTTTATGAAGGTCATCCGAGTTGGCCCAAGTGGGACACCCTGACCACGGCGCAAAAGGAATCGGAAGCGAAACGCATGGCGGTTTATGCGGCGATGGTCGACAACATGGATCGGCAAATCGGGCGGGTCATGGATTACCTGAAGGAAACCAAGCAGCTGGACAATACCTACGTCTTCTTCCTGTCCGACAACGGCGCCGATGGCAATTCCGTATACGACGTCGCGAATACCCGCGAATGGATTCACAACGACATGGATAACAGCACCAACCATATCGGCAAGCAAGGTTCGTTTGCCGAATATGGTCCAAGTTGGGCGCAGGTCGGTTCTACGCCATTCAAGCTCTACAAATCGTTCATGTACGAGGGTGGCATTTCCGTACCGGCGATCGTCTGGGGGCCCGGACTGCAGAAAGGGACGGTCAAGCAGAGCCTGGCGCATGTAACGGATATTGCGCCGACCGTCTACGAACTGGCGGGGACGAAGCATCCTGGCACCGAATACAACGGCAAGCCGGTCTTGCCCTTGCGCGGCAAATCAATGGTGGCTTTCCTCAAGGGCAATCAGCCCGCGGTTCACGAGAAGTCTGAAGCCATCGGTTGGGAACTCGGCGGACGCAAGGCTTTGCGCAAAGGCGACTGGAAGATCGTCTATGCCAACAAACAGTGGGGAACCGGCGACTGGGAGTTGTATAACGTCGCCAAGGACCGTACGGAAAGCATGAATCTGGCTGCGACCAACCCCGCCAAGTTGAAGGAGATGCTGGAAGCCTGGAATAGCTACGTGGCCGAAACCGGAACGCTGGAGATTCCGAACCTGGCAGAGCGTCCCGGCTACAGTAACGGCGCCAAGTATTACGACGATCTAGCCATTGAGGCAGCCCAGGAACCACGTTCGAAATAAGCCGTTTGTCGGTCCGGAATTCAGCCGCCATCGCTGCTGGGTTCCGGGTCGCCTTGAGTGGGAAGCCTTACTGATTTCAGGGCAATCCATATATCCCGTGGTGCACTATGATCACGATTTGCCAATGCCGATTGCCATGGGAAATACGCTAGGAAATCAATGAAAACGATCGAGTCTTTGGAACGCGGCCTGGAGGTGTTGCGGTCGCTCGAGGAGTACCGGGGGCAGTCACTTGCCGACCTGCACCGGCTGACCGGCATGCCTAAAAGCTCGCTGCTTCGCATCCTGAATACGCTTGAAAAAGCCGGTTACGCGTGGAAGGCCATCAGCGATAGCCAATATCGGCGCAGCATCTCCCTGGCTTCGCGGAAACGTTCCGATGAATTGACCACGTTAATTTCCGAAATCGCCGCGCCCTTTCTCTCCCAATTGCGCCAAAAGGTGCTCTGGCCATCCGACATTCTCGTGGTTCGCGATTGTCAGCTGGAGTTGGGCGAGTCATCGCGCCGACAGAGCAACCTGGGCGTTACGCTGTACGAAATCGGGGCCCGTGTCGACATGATTCTCTCAGCGCCGGGCAGGGCCTATCTGGCGTTTTGTTCCCCGGAAGAGCGCGACGCCGTCTTGCTGCGGATCGAAGCCAATCCATCGCCGATCGCGCGCAGCCGACAGGTTCTCCAGCATGAATTGAGCGACATCCTGACGCAGACCAGAAGATGCGGCTACGGTTCGCGCGATGCCCAATTTGGCGGGCGCAATGTCGACATCGACGAATTCGACGACGGACTCGATGCCATTGCCGTTCCGATCAGCTGCAAGGGTAACGTGATCGCCTGCATGAATCTCGTGTGGCCGCGGAAATACCGATTAAAAAACAAGATCGTCCGTGAGCATCTGGCCGATCTGCAAAACACCGCTGCGTTGATTGCCGCGGCTTGCCTTGAATCGGACATTCCGGTTGCCGACTCATGAAATGCCGGGAGTTTGGCTCCAAGCTGTGCCGGTCGCTCCAATCGATCCTGCTTGTCCTGCTCTTGGTTCAGGCCCATGGCGCATTTGCAGTCTCTTGTCCGGCGGGCTATCCCAAGGCGAGGACGTCGGCGGATTATGTCGCCGAAAAATCCTGCACCGATTGCCACGCCGAACAGGGTAAAAGCTGGCAGGCATCGAAGCACAGCCGTGCCATGCAGCCAGCTAATTCAAACACCGTAGCCGGCGATTTCCAGGATCGCCTGTTTACGGGCGTTGCCGGCGACACCATCTTTCACAAAAAAGGTGAACATTTCACCGTGGAGACAATCGGCTCCAATGGACAAAAGTCCCGATACACCATTTCACATACGCTAGGCGTATATCCACTGCAGCAATATCTGGTTGAGCAAGCCGGCGGCAGGCTGCAGGCATTCACGATTGCTTGGGATACGATCCGGAATCGCTGGTTTGACTTGCAAGCGGAAGAACCAGCCAGACCTGGTACAGCACTTCACTGGACTGGGCGCTACCAAAACTGGAATCTCATGTGTGCCGAATGTCACACGACGGGTTACAAAAAAACCTACGACGAGAATGCAGATTGTTATCAGACAACCTGGACGGCTCCGAACGTCGGATGCCAGGCCTGCCACGGTCCGGGAGAGAAACATGTGCGTACCATCCGGGACAAAAAATCCACCAAGTACCCGGGCTATGGTTTGCCCTTCAAGGCCGGACAGGTGGACCAGTGTGCGGCTTGTCACTCCCGGCGAACCCGACTGTTGGAGGAGACACAGCCGGGCGGTGAATTCCTCGACAACTATCAACCGGATTCCCTGCGCCAGGATTTATATCACGCAGACGGCCAGCAAATGGGTGAAGTATTCGAGTACGGTTCCTTCCGCCAGAGCCGCATGTACGAGAAGGGCGTGGTGTGCTCGGATTGCCATTCGGTGCATGGCGGGAAACTGATAGCCGAGGGTAACGCGCTCTGTGTGCGCTGCCACAGCCCTTCTCCGAACCCGGCATTCCCCAGCCTGAAGGCACGCCGTTACGACGACCCGCAACATCATTTTCATTCCACAGGGCAGCCGGGCAGTCAATGCGTCGATTGCCATATGCCGTCGCAAAACTACATGGTCGTCCACGGTCGCCGTGACCATGCGATCCGTATTCCGCGCCCGGACCTTTCGGCGACATTGGGAACACCTAACGCCTGTGGCAATTGTCACAAGGACCGTGATGCCACCTGGGCTGCAGCCGAAATTGCGAAGCGCTCCGGAAAGCCCACCGATTCGCTGCACTACGGTGAAATATTCGCCGCCGCACGCCGGGGAGAAGTGCGCAGCCTCGGCCCCTTGGCCGGGCTGGCCTTGGACTCGCATCAGCCCGCCATCGTCAGGGCCACCGCGACCGAGATGCTGGGACAACTGGCGCCGTCCAGTGTGCCCCCGGCAGTTATCAAGGACCCCGATCCGGCTGTACGCAGCTCCGCAGCAATGGCCCTGGGTGCCGCGCCGACCGCGCGCGTCCAGCCCTTGCTGCTATCCCTGCTGGACGACCCCGTGCTGGCCGTTCGCATGGCAGCGGCGCGCAGCCTGGTTCCCTTCGGGAAAGACGCGATACCCGAGCGGAGGAGAGCCAGCCAGAAGCGTTCTCTGGCCGCGTTTGTGGCGGCACAACAAGCCATGGCCGACATGCCGGCCGCCCAGCTCAATCTGGGTAATCTGTACCTGCAGCTGGATAAGCCGGAGAAGGCATTGGTCCACTATCGGCGCGCCCTGCGCCAGGACCCCGAGTTTGTCGCGGCACGCCTTGAATTGGCCGAGTGGATGGCGAACAACCATCGCTTTGACGAAGCTGAAACGCTATTGCGCGAGGGCATGCGGAAACCTGGTTCCGATGAAATGTTGCGGGCAGCCCTGATCGATCTGTTGGTGCGCCAAGGCAAACAGGAAGAAGCCCGACGTGAACAGCAGTTGGCGGCGACGACCGGAGCGGATGGCAAATAAAGACCACTGACCAATTGGCATTGGTCGTCGCGCCATCTTCCTGCATTCGCCTGGATCTATTGGCCGGAAATGCTGTCCACGAGCTACCGGGCCACGGTCGCTAAGGGTCGCGGCTATGACAAACGGAGCTTCGACGCGATGAACAAACACTGGCACTGGCTTATCTGGGCCAACATTTTGCTGACCGGGGTAGCCCATGCCGAAGCTCCCCCTCAGCCGGGTTCGGTGGCGCCCACCTTTGTCCTGCCGGATGGCGACGGCAAGGCGCGTTCGCTCGCCGAGTGGCGCGGAAAGTGGGTCGTGCTCTACTTTTACCCCAAGGACAAGACGCCGGGCTGCACGACCGAAGCAATCAATTTTCGCGACAAGCAGCCCGAGCTCACAACCTTGAATGCCCAGGTGGTCGGCGTGAGCGTTGATTCGACCAATTCCCACCGGGATTTCGCCGAGGAGCAACGCCTGCCCTTCCCGTTGCTTTCCGATGTGAGCGGCAAGGTATCGCAGAGCTTTGGCGCCTATTCGAACTGGGGTGTGATCAAGTTCGCCAAACGCTACACGTTCCTGATCGATCCGGACGGCCGGGTGGCCAAAGCCTACCTGCAAGTCGATGCAGGAAAGCACGTCGGCGAGGTGATCGCCGACTTGAAATCGCTGACGGCGAAATAGCCTTGGTTGAAAGTCAAGGAGCAGCCCTTCTGTCGCCTGCCGACAAACTCTTCTGGGCTGGCGCATAGCCGGTTGACTGCCCCCTCCCCTTACCGAGGCCACAATTGTTGCCGGCCTGTCCGCTCGCACTTGCCACGGTCAACCCGAAAAAACGGCCAAAATCGAAATTGGCAGGTCGACCAATGCTCCGTATCGAATGCCTGGAAAGCACCTGTAATCGGCGGCGACGCTAGGCCATCGACAGGAAAATTCGCCCGAAATGATTTGATCGCGCTTCGATCCGCCCGAACAACGAATTCAGGTCATCCTTCCAGTCCAGGCCGGCTGCGACGCGGGCGGCGTCGGAGAGACTCACGAACGGCGTATGGCCGTTCATTCCCATACCCAGTGCCGCTACCAGAATTTCAGCAACGTGCGTAATCGCCACGAGTCGGCCCAAGGCTGGATTCGGCCGGTGATGACTGGAAATCGCCTCGATGATCGACGATGGCAGGCCCCAGCCGATCGCAAGAATTCGGCCGACCTGGCAATGATCGATGCCGAAGTAGCGCCGCTCGATTTCAATGTTCGACTCACCACCAGGCTGCGCCATGGCTTGACGCGCCATCTGGTATTCCAGCGGGTAGAAGCGCGCCATCCAGAGAAAGCCGATGTCGTGAAGCAGGCCGGCAACCAATGCGTAATCGGCTGAAACCAGCGAACTATCGGGCAACGGGCGAAGCCTGGCCAGTTCCTGCGCGGCAACGCCGACTGCCACGCTGTGGTCCCAGAAATCCCGAGTCACCCGTGTCTCACGGCCAAAGTCGGCGAGACTGACGCTGATGGCGATCTGCCGCAGGCGGGACATACCGATCATCGAGATCGCCACATGCATGTCGCGCAATCCCTTGCGCCAGTTGCCGGATTTGGCTGCACTGTTGGCCAGGGAGAAGACACGGGCGGTCAATACCGGGTCGCTCTCGACCAGTTCGATCAGGCCGCTGACCGTCGCGTTGTCGTCATCTATCGTGGCAAGAATATCGGTGACCACCTTGGGAAAGGCTGGCAACAGGCTGGCCCCCGCGATGATCTCGTCTTCTGAGAGGCGCAAGGGCATCACAGACTCCGGTAGCGCAATAGCGCGGCATAGAGGGCCGCATTTGCCGGCTGGCTGCGATCCGTCTGGGCAAACAAATTATCCAGATGCGCCTGGGTCGCCACCAGATCGGCGGCTCGCTCGTCGTCTCTACGTGGATCATCCTCCTCGATACACGCCCATTCCCCATTTCGCTGGGCGATTTGCGCCATGTTGGAGTCGGTGAGCTCATGCCCGGCCGGGAGGGTAAACGTCGTCACGCCCTGCTCGGCAATGACTAGTGGCGCACCAAGCACCATACCGGCAGCGACATCCTCAATTGGCAGGTAACGGATACGGGTTGGCATCAATACGCACCTCAAAACGAGAAGCCAATAATAAAACAAATTTGTTAAAACTAACAAATTATATTTTTTCACCACCTCATAAGTACAGCAAATCCAGTACGGCAAAAGCGCCCACCCGCAGCGTTGCTACGGTCAACCGGAAAAAACAGTGAAATTTCAAATTGCCTGATCGTGGACAACCAGCAACAGTCTGCGTTCTGAACGCCGTCTAAACCAAAGTCTAATAGGCAGACAGGGAGCGTTTATCTAAGCTTTGGACGCGTATTTGGGGCGCTGGCAAGCGGCACATTTGCGCATACGGGCGCACTCGAAGCATCGCGCCGAACGGCAAGCGCCATGGCCAGCATGCGGACTGGCGCGGCCGAAACAAGAGAGTGATCAAAGACAAAATCGGTGCCCCGGTTCCGGGGCGAACGGTTCGCGCTTGGGTGTCAAGAAGGCTGGCCTGACCTTGCCTCAAGCTGCTGAGCGGACTTCATCAAGTTCGGTGAATCATCAAAGGGGACAATGTTGGTTGGTAACACTGGAGGTATTTTTGGCGAGGGGCGGTGGTCGCTCAAACAGCGGTTCTCCGTGGCGATCGGCACGGCGATTCTGGTTGCACTGGTGACGATGTACGGCGTCCGGCTGATGGGAAAAGCGGCAACCTTTCACTTTCTCGAACGTAACCATATGGAGCTGGCGCTGCGCATCGACGCAGCCTTGAACCGCGTCGAGCAGGCGGCGCGAAACGCTGGCGATACTCACATTGATACGATTTACGGGCAACTGAAGGAGGCGCGCCACCTGGCGGTGCGGGCCGACAACGAGGTCTTCGGTTTTGAGCAGCAACTCCTGCGCTTGCTGGGCTTTGGACCGCTGATCGATCTGCCGCAGAAGGACATCACCGACGTCGATGGCATGCTGGCGATCATCTCGGCTTCCCCGACCCGGAGCGGCCCCATGCCGGTCGAGCTGGCTCAGCAACTGCGCCCGGGAATGGATGCGATGATGCAGAACTCGATGGCCTTCGCGCCGCTGACGGCGGATGCGGCGAGCTTCATCAAGATTTCCGTCTTTGCGGTTTCGGCCCTCTGCTCCCTGCTCTTGGTGGCCACCGCCTTTGCCCTGCGCCGACGTACCCTGGGCCCGCTGGCGATCGCCATCGAAGCGGCCGAACGGGTGGCCTCGGGCGATCTGACCGGGCATATGAAGGTCGTCGGGCGCGACGAGGCGGCGGCACTGATGAACGCGCTGCACAACATGAACGAAAGCCTGTCGCGGCTGGTGAACGATGCTCGGCAGGACTCGGGTCTGATCGCCGAGAGCGCCAGTACGGTCCGCCAGCAGTCGGAAGCCGGCTCCGACAAGGTGCGCTACCAGAGCGACGCGGTCGCTGCCATTTCGAGCACCATCGAAGAATTGGCGACGAGCATTGCCTCGGTCGCCGACCGGGCCGACGAGGTCCGCAACCTGTCCGACGAGAGTCTGGCAGTCAGCCGTGACGGCTGGCGGAACATGGAGCTGCTGAGCGCCAACATCGCCGAAATTCAGGGTGCCGTCGAGGACATCCGGAAGACGACGGAAGCATTCATGCGCAACACCGGCTCGATTTCCGCACTGACCCAGCAGGTGAAGGCGATTGCCGAACAGACCAATCTGCTGGCGCTCAATGCGGCCATCGAAGCGGCCCGGGCTGGAGAGTCGGGCCGGGGCTTCGCCGTGGTCGCCGACGAGGTGCGCAAACTGGCCGAACAGTCCGGCCGCTCGGGCGCCGATATTCAAAACCTGACACAGCTACTGGCCGAGAATTCGCAGTCAGTGGCCAAATCGGTCGATCGCGGCGTCAATACCTTGCAGCACAGCCAGGAAAACATGGCCAATACGCTTTCCGCCCTGCAAACGACCATCGCCAAGGTTGAAGCGGCGAGTCTCGGCGTCGACGAGATCAGCCTCTCGGTGAAGGAACAGGCCTCGGCCAGCAACAACATTGCGCGCAACATGGAAGAAATCACCTCTGGCCTCGAAGCAACGTCGGCCAGTCTGGCCGTCAGCCTGAATGCCTCACGCGGTCTCAATCAGCTGGCCGAGCGCCTCAAGATGTCGGTCGGGTCGTTCAAGGTCTAGCGGACTGGGGGCCGACAATCTGTCGGCTGCCAACAGCGCACTTCAGGCTTGCCACGGTCAACCGGAAAACACGGCCAAAATTGAAATGGAGCGTTTCCGACCGCGATGGCGAGGAGATGGCGTCGAGGAATAGCCAGACCGTTCAGAGAACTGTTACGGGCTGGCCCAGGTAGAGTGCAGACCGCGGCCAGCCCCGCAGTCCGATTAATGTCATTCGCCAAACCGTTTAAGCAAAAACTTGTCGGCGTGAAACCGCACAACGAGTTCAGCGTTGGTCGCTACCTTCAATTTTTCCAACACTCTTGATCGGTAGGTTGAAATGCTTTTTCGGCTTAACCGCAGGCGGTCGGCAATGGCTGAATTACGCTCGCCGCGGACCAGCGCCTGAAGTACCTCGAATTCGCGCTTCGAAAGCAAATTCAGGCGATCGTCAATTGCCGACGGCTGGTCCGGATAAAGCGGCTTGGCGTGACGCTCCGGAGACACCTTGGCGATTGATTGGGCAACACCGGAAACCGAATTCTTGATGAGTTCGGCCATCTGCTGCAGGCGCTCCAGGGCAAGCGCAAGTTCGCGTTGTTTGGCCAGCGTCTCCATCTCGGCCTGTCGCCGATCCGTAACGTCGAAATGGGTAACGACAAACAGACGCGGTTTCGAGAATGGAATCGGCCTGATTTTCATCAGGAACCAGCGTTGTTCGGATGGGGCATGGCACGGGTACTCAGTGGAAAACGACTTTTTTCGGCCGCTCAGTACCGCCTCGATTCCGCCGACAATGGCCATCGCGTTGGCCGAAGACTGACCTTGAGCACTCCTGCCTGCAGCCAGATAGTTGGCGCCAACCTCGGCTCCCTTGGGAAGCCCCCCATCTGCCAAGCGATTACTCGCGGCGAAACACCGCCAGCCCTGATTGGTCAGCAGGATGACACCTTCCCGGTCGATGACGGCGATGTTCGCTTCAACGCCATCAAAAACCAGGGCTGCTATTTCCTTTTCTTCCGGGCGAAAAGAACTGCGCATGCTTTGCCTCCACAGTCACTGCGCCAAAATGACAAATGCTGTAGGACGCAGCCGACAGACAGAATATCACTTTGGATATAGACTCGGCGCGTTCGATCCGTGCTTCATATTTCTGCTTCTGGCGAACGAAGCGCCGCTGACCCGGTCAAGCCAAGCCCTCATATCATGAGCCAATCAGCCATGTATTTCTCGACAACGCGCCTGGTCGAACTATAAATAGCATCCGCAGACAAACAACAAAATGAAACAGATTCTTATTTTTGTGGGATTGATCGTCCTTCTTCGCAGCCAGGCCTTTGCCCAGTCAAGCCGTTTGGAGCGGGTTATCGCTGCGGGCGAAGTGAGAGTCTGCATCTGGCCGGATTACTATGGTATTTCCTTCAGAAACCCGAAGACCCAGCAGTTGAAGGGAATCGACATCGATATGGCGCAAGCCCTGGCCAAAGATCTGGGGGTAAAGCTACGCTTCGTGGACAGTTCGTTTGCCAAGCTGATCAAAGACGTCACGCAGGATCGCTGCGACATCGCCATGTTCGCCATCGGTATCACGCCCATGCGCCAGGAAAAGCTGCGTTTCACCCGCCCCCATCTGATCAGCGACATTTACGCCATCACCACCAGCAGCAATCGCCGGATCAAGAGTTGGGCAGATATCGACCAACCGGGGGTTGTCGTCGCGGTGGCCAAGGGAACGCTTCACGAACCGGTGATGCGTGAAAAACTCAAACAGGCGACACTACTGGTCACAGATACAACGCAAGGGCGCGAAGAAGAAGTTGAATCTGGCCGTGCCGACGTCTTCATGACCGATTATCCGTTCAGTCGCCGGATGCTGGAAACCACCGACTGGGCGCGCCTGGTTACCCCATCAAGCACCTACCACCTGACACCCTATGCCTACGCCATGCAAAAAGACGACGACGCTTGGCATGCCCGTATCGAACAGTTCATTGGCAAAGAAAAAGCGAACGGCCAGTTGCTGGCGGCCATCAGGCGTCACAAGCTGGATCCCATCGCCGTAAAAGACTAATGCGAATTGTCTTTTAGCCAACCAATGAAAATTCAGGCGCCCACCGCCCGGCGCAATACATTCATCGCGATTGTATTGATCGTTGCCTTCAGCGCACTCGCCACGACGGCCTATTCATTATGGCGTTCACGTGTCGAAGCGATTGTCCAGAAGCTGGATACTGCGGCGCTCACCGTGCGGGCGCTGGAAGACCATTTGACGCAGAGTTTCAATGTCATTGACCGCACCCTGGTCAACGCGACCGACGTACCCGAAGCCAGGGACATTTCACGCCTGCTTCGACACGCCCCCTATCTGCGTTCGCTAGGCTTTTCGGACGACAGCGACACGGTCACGGCGAACTCCTTTGCCGGGAATATCGGCGTGCGCCTGGCACGAAACGACTATCTGCCGGAAGCGCCTGATCGCCTGCCCATATTGAGGGTCGGCGAATTGACCAAGGGACGGGATTTTTACGATGCCCAGCCGGTTGATCCGGAAAGCCCGGCACCGCCGGTCAGTTTTATTCCGGTGTTGCGCGATGTCAAACTGACCGGGGATGAATGGCGAACCGTCGTTGCCGCGGTCAACACGGACTACTTCCTTAATTTTTACAGCAACTACATCGATCCCAAAATCGGCATCGTGAATCTCCTCCGCTATGACGGAAAGCGGATGCTCAGTACCGATGAGGCCCAAAAGCCCGGCTCAATCAGTCCCATCAACCAGGACATCCTGTCCCGGGTCGAGGCCACCGAAGCCGGTCAGTTCGAAGCATTGGGAGATAGTGGAAGGGCCATCCTGGTCGCCTATCGTGCCTCACGCACCTATCCTTTCGTGCTTGTCGTTGAGCTGGACAAGGAACAAGCCCTGGCTGGTTGGCAACATGAGGTCAGAAGTTCGCTTCAGATTATTGGCGCAGTGCTTTTGATGGCACTGGCCCTGGCCGGCTTGTACTTTGTTCGCTTCGAACGTCTGGCGCGTGAGCAGGAAGGCAATGAAGCGCAGTTGCGCATCGCGGCGATCGCCTTCGAAACGCATGATGGCATGATCATCACCGATGCCCAGGCAAAGGTACTCCGGGTCAACCTTGCCTTTACCGAGATAACCGGGTATTCGGCCGACGAAGTCATCGGCAGGGAAATGAATTTCCTCAAGTCAGGCAAGCACGATGCGGCGTTTTATGCGGACATTCGTTCCTGCGTCAATACGACGGGTGTGTTCGCTGGGGAAATACAGAACCGGCACAAGGATGGTTCGATTCATCCCCACTTTGTGCGAATCACCTCTGTCCGCAGCAAGACAGGCGAGGTCTCCCACTTCGTGGCCAGCCTGAGTGACATCACCGACCGCAAAAAGACCGAAGAATCGTTGCTGACGCTTTCCCGGGCAGTCGAGCAAAGCCCCGTCAGTATTGTCATTACCGATCCGGAAGGACGGATTGAATACGTCAATCCACGATTCGAAATGGCCACCGGTTACCTGCTGCCGGACATTATCGGGCAGAACCCACGCATACTTGGATCGGGCGAAAAGTCCGCCACCGAATACGCGGAAATGTGGGCTGACTTGAAGTCAGGCAAGACTTGGCAGGGCGAGTTTCACAACCGCCGCAAGGATGGCTCGCTATTTTGGGAACTGGCCTCGATTTCCCCGGTTTTCAGCGATGAGGGAGATCTGCTTCATTTTGTTGCGGTCAAGGAAGACATTTCCGGACGCAAACAGGCTGACGAGAAAATCAGCGAACTCAATCGCGACTTCGTGGCGTTTCTCGAGAACACGAGCGACTTCATCTATTTCAAGGACAAGGACAGTCGTTTCCGCTTTTGCAGCCAGACGCTGGCCAAAATCACCGGGCACCTCAGCTGGCGCGACATGATCGGCAAACATGATCTGGAAGTGTTCCCGGCAGATACCGCCGAGATCTATTTCCAGGAAGAGCTGCCGGTTTTTCGCGAAGGAAAGCCGCTCCTGAACAAGATCGACCCGTATTACGACGACGCCGGGATGTCTCGCTGGGTCAGCACCAGCAAGTGGCCACTCTTTGATGCGGAGGGCGCGGTGGTCGGCCTGTTCGGCATCAGTCACGACATCACCGAGCAGAAGCTATCGGAAGAAAAGTTGCTGCTCGCCGCCAGCGTCTTTACCCATGCCCGCGAGGGCATCATGATCACCACCAGCGACGGCCTGATCATCGACGTCAATGAGGCCTTCACACGAATCACTGGCTATGGCCGCGACGAAGTGCTGGGCAAGACGCCGCGCATTCTCAGCTCCGGCCGGCAGAACCACGAATACTACGCCGCGATGTGGACCAACCTTATCCAGAATGGTTACTGGTATGGCGAGGTTTGGAACCGGCGCAAGAACGGCGAAGTCTATGCGGAAATGCAGACCATCAGCACGGTCTGGGATCGAGACGGGAAAGCGCAGCACTACGTGGCGCTTTTCTCGGATATCACGGTCAGCAAGAATCACGAAAAGCAGCTCGAACAAATCGCCCACTACGATGCCTTGACCGGCCTGCCGAATCGCGTACTGCTCGCCGACCGCATGCATCAGTCGATGGCGCAAGCCCTGCGCCGAGACCAACCGCTGGCCGTAGCCTACCTGGACCTTGATGGATTCAAGGCGATCAACGATGGTCATGGACATGATGCCGGTGATCAGTTGTTGATGGTCATCGCCAACCGCATGAAATTGATCCTCCGGGAAGGGGACACCTTGGCCCGCCTTGGTGGTGACGAATTTGTCGCCGTCTTGTTTGATCTGGCCGATCTGTCGACCAGCGTACCGATTCTGACTCGTCTGTTGGCTGCAGCCGCCGAGCCGGTCATCATCCACGGCACTACCCTCCAGGTTTCCGCCAGCGTTGGCGTCACTTTCTATCCGCAAGCCGATGTCGAAGATGCCGACCAGCTTTTGAGGCAGGCCGACCAGGCGATGTACCAAGCCAAGGTCGCCGGCAAGAATCGTTTTCATGTCTTCGACACGGAGCATGATCGAAATCTTCGGGGCCACCATGAGAGTCTGGAGGATATAGAGCGAGCCCTGACGCATGGCGAATTTGTCCTGCATTACCAACCCAAGGTCAATATGCGCACGGGGGCCGTGATCGGCGCAGAAGCGCTCATCCGCTGGCAACACCCAGTGAAAGGTCTATTGGCGCCGGCAATGTTCCTGCCCGTCATTGAAAACCATCCGCTTGCCGAAGAGCTGGGTGAATGGGTTATTGAAACAGCCTTGGCGCAAATGGATAGCTGGCGTCGGCAAGGCGTCCACGTGCCGGTCAGCGTCAATGTTTCTGCCCGCCAGTTGCAACAGGTTGACTTTGTCGAACGACTTCGCTGCCTGCTGGCCATCCACCCCGATGTCGGTCCCGGCGACCTCGAACTGGAAGTCCTCGAAACCAGTGCGCTTGAAGACCTCGAGCTGGTTTCGCAGATCATCCGATCGTGCAAGGAAATTGGCGTGTCGTTTGCACTGGATGACTTTGGCACCGGCTATTCGTCCCTGACGTACCTGAAGCGCCTGGCCGTCCATCAGTTGAAAATCGACCAGAGCTTTGTCCGCAATATGCTCGACGACCCCGACGACCTGGCCATTCTCGAGGGTGTGCTTGGTCTGGCTAATGCATTCCAGCGCCAGGTCATCGCCGAGGGGGTCGAAACCGTCGATCATGGCAACATGTTGCTGCGGCTCGGCTGCAATTTGGCTCAAGGTTACGGCATTGCCCGTCCAATGATGGCCGTTGATCTACCTGGATGGATCGCCGCATGGCGCCCTGACCCGGCTTGGCGAGATCTCACGATCGTCAGTTCGGTCGACCTGCCTGTGATTTTTGCTGGTACAGCACATCGAGCATGGGTAACCAGCCTGGAAAAATATCTCCGGCAGGAACAAAACTCCCCCCCAGAAATGGACGCCGACCATTGCCGCCTGGGTAACTGGATAAATACTGAAGGCCAAAATCGATATGGGTCCGACAGTACATTCACTGAGATCGCGACCTTGCATGAGAAAACACACACAACGGCGAATGATCTACGCGAACTAGCCGCATCTGAGAAACACGCCGATGCTCTGGCTCGACTAAGTGAAATTCACGCTCTCCGAGACGACATACTCGATCAATTGGACAGGCTGATTGAAAAGTCGCGCGGACGGAATTGAACCCAATCATTGCTGCATGACTGTTTATTGCGCGATCAACCGTCGGGCTTGCCACGGTCAACCGGAAAAACAGGCCAAAATTGAAATGTTCTAGCCAGCCAACTGCCCGGACTGAATGCGCAGTACGCGCCCGCAGCGGGCGGCGATGGCTTCGTCGTGGGTGACCAGCAGCAAGGTCGTTCCCTGGCTGGCGTTGAGCTCGAACATCATGTCGATGACCTGCTGGCCGG
>Ga0209211_10007863_pt1 | contig 14816 bp, 11 predicted proteins | sample RifGroA2_FD_183992 | JGI IMG/M metagenome (GOLD analysis project Ga0209211, IMG submission 183992) | Groundwater microbial communities from Rifle, Colorado, USA - Groundwater A2 (SPAdes) (version 2) | ecosystem: Environmental > Aquatic > Deep subsurface > Groundwater | place: Rifle, Colorado... | reverse complement strand
CTTGGCGGACCTGACAAAAGAAGAGGTCCGTGCATTAGGGCATAAGCATGGGGTACGCACAGCGGACAAGGGAGAAAGTTTTGAAATCTGTTTTATTACCGATAACAATTATGAGCGCTTCCTCAATATTCCGATCCCAAAAAGAACAGACGTAATGATTATGACAATTCTTTTAATGACACTCTCACTTTTTATTATTGGCGCACAGATTGTTTATCTCACAACAAAAATATATTTTCTTGTTATTACACTTGCAATATTTGCCCTTACGATTTGGAAACTTCTACTTAATGAACGTGATAAAAATTGGCTTAAAAATAAATTTAAAAACTTAAGAGGACCGTAGGCCGCAATGAAAATGGATAACGATATTATTGAATCTTTCGATTATACTAATTGTCTTCTTTGCTCATCGACAGGAAAACAACTTTATAAAGACATGCCAGATGGCTTATTCGGATCAAAAGGGAGATGGACGCTTAGTCAATGTTCAAATAAACAATGTGAACTAATATGGCTAAATCCTTGCCCGACCCAAAATGATATCTATAAAGCCTATCACAAGTACTTTTTTCATGGGACCCAAGATCGGGAAGAATGCTGTACACTGCATCAATGGCTTTTACAAATTTTTCATTTCATAAAATTGGCTAGCTTTTCCCGGCTTCCACTCAAGTACATGTTTCTTGCTAAAGTTCCACCTGGACGAGTCCTAGACATTGGCTGCGGAAACGGAAGAACACTGCAGCTTCTGAAAACAAAAGGTTGGCAAATCATAGGCCAAGAAGTTGACCCAGTGTCTGCAGCCATAGCCCAAAAAAGACTTCAATGTAAAATTTATACACAAAAACTCCCAGACATTCATTTCCCTGATAATTCATTTGATGCCGTTGTTATGAATCACGTGATTGAGCATATACATGACCCGATTGACATCCTTAAAGAATGCCGCCGCATATTAAAGCCCAAAGGAAAATTGATTTCTGTAACACCAAATGCCAAAAGTATTTTACACAAAATATTTCAAGAAAGTTGGTTAGGCCTAGATCCACCGAGGCATATTCATATTTTTTCAGTAAAAAACTATAAAACACTAGCCGAGAAGGCAGGCTTTGAGAGTATTCGATATTGGACGACCATGGCAAACGCAATCAATTGCTGCTGGTTAAGCTTAGAGATAAAACATAAAAATCCATACCCTGTGGAAAGGCCGACACTGCAGAATGCAATTCGCGCCTTTTTTCTAAAACCATTCTCAGCACTTAGTCTTTTGTTAAATAAAGATTCAGGAGATGAGATTATACTTATCGCGGAAAAATGAATAAACCCAAAGTCGGCATTATTCTTTTAAATTGGAATAACGAGAAGGAAACTATTCCTTGCCTCGAAACCCTCTACCAAACAAATTATCCCAATTATCAAACTATCCTTGTAGACAATGGATCGAGACAAGAATCCCTAGATAAATTAAAGCACTGGGCTAGCGGACAACTTTATATCGATACAAAGATTATCAAACCGTCTGCACGAAGTGCTCCTATCACAGTCTTTGAATATACCCGCGAAGAAACTGAACAAGCGCCTATTGCTCCCCCCAATATTCCTGCCAATTCAAGAACCCTCACTATTATTAAAAATGATAAAAATGACGGGTTTGCCAGAGGCAACAACATTGGGATACGCTTTGCGATGAAAGATAAAAATGTCGAATTTATTGTTTTGTTGAACAACGACACTGAAGTGGATCCGGATTGGCTATCTCACATTATCGATATCGCCCAAAACGATGAAAAAGTCGGGCTTTGTCAGCCGAAAATGCTTGTCATGGCCAACCCATCTCTTATTGACTCTATTGGAATTACCGTTACCAATTGGGGCATGCCAAAACAATTAGCCATGGGGATGAGAGACGGTGAAGAATATCGACACAATCAAGAAGTCTTTGGTGCATGTGCGGGGGCGGCGATGTACCGGAGAAAAATGCTGGAACAAATCGGCCTGCTGGATGAAGATTTCTTTATTTATTTTGAAGATGGCGATCTATCTGTCCGTGCCCGGATGGCAGAATGGAAAACAGTTTATGCCGCTAAATCTCTCATCTATCATATACACTCGGCTACGTTTGGCAGGAATTCTCCATTCAAGTCCTACTTACTTGCTAGGAATATGCAATATTTTGCCTTTAAGCTTTTACCCAGCCGTATTTTAATTCGTTATATTTTCTTTCAACTTGGTTTTATACCCCTGAAGGTGATAACGTTCGCTATAAAAGGCAAACTTGATTTAGCTATTTCTTATCTGAAAGGAACCTTTGTGGGCTTATGCAAATTACCTACTACATTAAAAAAACGACAAAAACTCATGCAGACCTTAAACTATACCGATAAATCTCTTAAAAAATCATTTAACATACAACGTCCGTATGGCAAAGCAAATGTTGTTCCTGACAAATACAACGTTTGCGCCGTTATAGGAACAAAAGAGGCGGATTCAGAATTTCCGAAACGAGTGGATGCCATAGTAAACCAGGTGGCGAAGCTTGTTATCGTTGACAACAATTCTTCCCAAGAGGTCAAAGATATGCTGCGAAATATTGCTACCGGTAAAAATATTCACATTATTTTCAATGAAATGAATTTAGGGATTGGCGAGGCGTTTAATCAGGGAATTTATTGGGCAAGGGATAACGGCTTTGCATGGGCCTTAACATTTGATGATGATTCATATGCAGAACCTGACATGGCATCTACTCTTACCAAAATATTCAACCAACTCGAGTTTAAAGATACCGTCGCCATGATAGGCTCTAATTTTTTTGAACAAAAAAGCAATCAAAATTACATAAATCCGAGGGAATACCCTAAAAAAGAGTGGATCAAAAAAAAATCAGTAATCTCCTCGGGCAGCTTAGTTTCAATTGCTATTTTTAATATAATTGGGCCGTTTAGGGGTGAACTTTTTATAGATGCTATCGACACGGAATATTGCCTGAGAGCCCTGGTAAATAAATATGAGGTTATTATAACCCTAAAACCTTTAATCAAACATAGAATGGGCAACCGAAAAATTATTAAATTCCCTCTAATGCCATGGATATCTTTTACAGTTACACATTATCCACCTTTCCGCAGATATTATTGGGCACGCAATAATCTCATATTATTTCGTGAATATTTCAAATATTTTCCCTTTTGGGCATTAACTGCATTTGCACACTCCTGTTTTTCCATTTTTAAAGCCATTCTGTTTGAGGAAAAACGCTTAAGGAAACTTAGGTGTATTTATTGGGGCATTCTGGATGCCGTTACTTTAAACACAAAACGTAATATTAAAATTCCCGATGGATATTAAATTTGTTTCGGCCTTAAATTATGCCTGCTCCCACCTTCGATAATATTTGCGCCATTATTGTCACTCTTGAAGTGGACGTCGATTTTAAACAAAGAGTCGAAAACATCATACACCAAGTGGCGAAAGTCGTTATTGTTGATAACAGCTCGGGCGATAAGACTATCAAAATTCTTCAAGACCTTGCCGATAATAAGAAAATCTTTGTAATTTTCAATAAACAAAATCTTGGGATAGCAGCTGCATTAAATGAAGGAATCTTTTGGGCACTAAACAATGGTTATCACTGGGCTTTAACCCTGGATGATGACTCAACTGCCGAACCCTTCATGGTTGAAACTTTATCGGGTATCTATAATAGTGTAATGGATCAAGAACACATCGCAATTATAGGCGCCAACCATATTGATCCAACCACAAAAGAACTTTATGTCGATCCTGGCAGGGGTAAAGTGAAAGATTGGATCACACGAGTAACCGTCATCACTTCTGGTAGCCTTATGCCTCTAAAGGCTTATCAAAAGATCGGCCCCTTACGAAATGATTTCTTTATAGACGGAGTAGATCATGAATATTGTTTAAGGGCACGGTCCAAAGGGTTTAAAATCTATTTGGCTCTAAAACCAATATTAAGGCACCCCATGGGGAATCGCAAAAAAATCTCTCTTATTATTCCTTGGATAAAAATTGTCACCACAAATTATCAACCCTTCCGTTGGTATTTTTTAGTCCGGAATCGCTTGATCCTCGTTAAAGAGTATTTATTTAAGGAACCAATTTGGTGTATTTCCCGACTCATTCGAATGATTGGCCTAATGGGCATTATGTTATTTTTTGAAAAAAAACGCGCTCAAAAAGTGAAATTTATATTTCTTGGTTTTGCAGATTTCATTCATGGTAATATGTCGCGTGACATTCGACCCCACATGATAAAGACACGATAAATAACTATTGGACACAGCGTGATAATAAATTCTATTAATATATTTTTATTTTTTGTTTATACATTTGGCTTAGGATATTCCCTGACCCGTTTTCAACCTTTCGGCGGGCCGATCACGCTGATAAGCCGCATCGGCATTGGATTAGGGGCGTGGGTGGTCTTGGGGATATTTCTCAATTTCTTACATATTCCTTTAGATTGGCGGATATTTCTCGCGATAGCTCTTATTCCAATAGCATGGGATCACTTCAAAAAACGCATTCGGCCTTCTTGGCCGTCCGAAATCAAGAAAAGGGATCTCGTGTTATTGTTCCTTATTTTCGCCTTTTGTTTATACATTTATACCATCGGTCCATTTAAATACCCCTGGTTGGAAGACGACGATTCCTGGGCGCATGCCGCGGGGATCAAATATGTTGCGGTCGAAAGAAACCTCAACGTCCCCAAGGGGGACTTTCACTATATTAATCCCTACCCGCCCGGATATGACTTTATCCTTGGCATGATGCACCAGACCAACCCATCGCTTTATTGGACTTTAAAATTTTTCAATGGCTTTATTATTGCTTTGGGGTATTTATTCTTTTATATCTTTGCCAAAGAGTTTACTAAGAACGAAGGAAAGGGACTTGTAGCGACATTTTTCTTGGCCGCTATCCCCTGTTATTTAACCCATTTCATCTGGGCACATTCACTGGCAGTGACACTTTTTTTCCCGGCCTTTTATTGCCTGTCTAAAATACACGAAGACAAACGTTTTATGTTCCCGGCCAGTGTCGTTATCGCTGCCATTTTTATGGCCACGCCAACCAAAAGCATAAAATTCATTATATTTGTTCTTCTGTGGATCACAGCGTTTGGCCTTATTCATAAAAAAATATGGAAAGAGGCTTTTATTGTTTTGATTCTGGGTGGTTTCCTTTCCTTGCCGTGGTGGGCGCCGGTCATAAAAGACATATGGATAGAAAAAAATTCGGCCATCCTTATTCGCAATGAAAACCAAATCTACAATACACGGGTCGATCCTTTAACACTTTCAGACTCATTCTTCAGTCCCCGGGGAGGGTCGGCGACACGTAGTTATACATTCGCAGATTACTTTTATGCTAACGTGATGAAAGGGACTAAAATTAACTGCTTTATTGGGGTAGGCCAAATTATTTGTTCATTGGGGATCCTGGGATTCCTCACCTTGCTTTTCCGATTCAAGCGTGGCAAAAAAGATGAGCAGGTTTACACACTAACAATTATACTCTGGCTCATTTTTACATTCTTAGGGATGAACTCCGCAACTTTTAATCTACCCATCGGTTTATTTGCGTTTCGATTTTGGATCCTCTTTGCTATTCCCACAGTGTTTCTTGCCACCGAAGCATTTTATCTGGTTACCGTATGGATCAAACAGCAAAAGATCAAATACATTACAAGCATTATACTTATAGCAGCGACAGCGGTGACTTCCGCTCATCCCAAAATTGCTTTAAATACGTCCCTCTGGGATTTTGGCGTATACTGGACCTCCCTGGATGGGCTCTTAGGGCATGTCTCGTTACGCTATCAATTAAAGCCGAACACAAAGGTGTTTTCCTTTACTGACAATCTCTTGGTGATCGGCGCTGATATGTATGTGGATTTTTGGCGGGGGAAATACAAAAATGATCTCACCAATGCCATTAATTTATCGGCCGAAGACCTGCATGAGGCCTTAAAGGACGATCATTTTGAATATCTTATTATCGGTGAGAGGGATTATCTTAAATATGGAGAGGCGGCAATGGAAGAAAAACTCCAAAAAATTCTGCAAAACAATTCATATCGATTATTCTACACATACAAGAATATCTTTTGGGTAATCAAGATTGTATAGACGGGGGATCCTAGAAATAACACTGATCATTAGGGTAGCTCAAATTGAAATTTATATAAAAAGTTTTTACACAAATAAATGCAAGGGTGCAAATTAACAATATTTTCATAATTAACCTTTGCCGGGTTGGATAACGCTCTATTCTCTCTGCGAGAGAATGGATTTGCTCAGAGGCCAAGATCAATAAAAAGGGGATGGCCGGCAGGATATAGCGTGACTGATAATTTCCCCAAAGAATGAAGAAAAGCAAAATGATCAAGGCACCTAAACGTATGACCGCACCTTCATCTTCACTATCACGGTCAGTAAAAAAAGCGCTAAAGGCAAAAAAATAAATAAGTGAAAATTCAATAAGCCGGCCCAGATAAAAGATAGGCGATTCCCCTCCAAAACCCCCGTGATACCAGGACGTTTTTGGTAAAAATGTAAACTGCAGGCCATGGATAATATATTTGCTTAAAAGGATAAGAAAAATAATGCTCAGCCAAGGCAGCAGTTGAAAAGAAGACGATGGCGGGAGGGGCTTTAAACCTTTATTCCATGACTTTCTAACTAGAATCCTGAACATCATACCAGCTCCTGCAGCGGCAACCGTAAACAGCGCTATTTTTCTCCAATTCTGCGCAAACCATTCCGGCGAAAAATGCACAAGAACATTCGTTGTTAAAAATGCGGTCCCATATACTCTATAATTTAAATAAACCCAGGGCAAAAGAATGATAAACGGCATGAATAGGCTGAATATAAATTTTTTATTTCGTAATAGATCCACCCGATAGGCAAAAACATATATCAAAATAGCGCCCGTTGCCAAAACCCCCGGATATTTTACAGATGTGGCCAGTCCGCTCACGAAACCGCTTAGAATAAAAAGACTATCCCTGTTGTATTTTAACCCTAAAACAAAAATATAAACCGCTAGGACCATAAAAAACGCGAGTGTGGTTTCCATCCATATCTTTTGCGAGCAAATAATAGTGACAGGGTCCATCCACGCCAATACGGCACTCAACAATCCTATCCGATTATTAAAAACCGTGCTGCCGAGCAGATAAGTGACCAGGATCAGAAGGGAGCCGAACAATAACGGCACATAGATGGCGGACGTTGATTTATTGCCAAAGATCCTCATAGATAACGCGATAAAAGCAGAGAAAAGGGGAGGATACTTAAACAACGGTTCGGTAAAATACTTGGGCAAAGGTCTTCCGTGGGCTATTACCTCTTCAGCATAAGGAATGGTATTGTAATTAAGCAATCCACCGGTATTTAACTGGTGGCCCAAAAAATAATAAACATCTTCATCGATTGTCCTGTAGCGAGAATTTTTGAAGTTAGAAAGTTGGATAACAAAGGCGGACACCATCAACACCGCTAAAATAAGCGCCGGCATAAATTTTTGATTATTAATAATTTGCATGGGGGGCGTCCTTCGACTCGCTTATGCTTCCGCCAAGGGCGGACGTCGAACCATTAAAGGTATCGAGGGATGGGGCTTTGGATCTTTTTAAATTTATGATCGACCTTTTCCAACTTTCGCCCGAAACAGACCCCGATACGTTCATGAAGGGCTACTAAATTGAGATCAACATGCCGCTGCTTTATGGCTTCGGCTGTCTCCATATAGAGGATTTCAGTACCGCTGACACCGACTAAAGTAACACCTGAAACTCCTTGCTTTAACAATAATACCGCGGCCGCACCGATTTCTTTACCAAAATTCACATCGTAAGGAGAAGAGTGGCCGCAGCGAACCAAATGTCCCGGGGCCACAGGGCGGACTTCCGGTGATTCATTTATGCCGGGGACAAATAATCCATTTTTCTTAAAGAATTCCTTAACGGCGGAATCGGCCTTAAAACGCTTCGATAATTGATCACACACATATTTTGCCGCCCCCGACAAACGTTTATGACCGAAGGCATCGACACCCGAGGCATCATCCACCAGTTCAGAGCCATCAGCGTTTTTTAATCCTTCGGCGACCACGATCATATAAGCGCCTGCCTTAACATCGCTGTTAGCGATCCGCTCCATATAACGCTGTTTGGCATGGGTAAAGAGGATGTCGTAATCGACCGGAATTTCCGGGATCAAAATGGCATCGGCATCTGCCGCAACCCCGCCCCGAAACGCGGTGTGACCCGCATACCGGCCAAAGACTTCTACAACCATGATACGGTTATGGGTATAGGCGGTGGTCTTTAATTCCTCAACAAAAGCGGCGATACGGTTAATGGTCGAATCCACGCCCACGGAATAGGTCTGCAGATCAAAATCCATGGTTTTAGGGGCATGGATACACTTAATACCTTGCTCAGACAGATCAACCAAAACACTTCCTGAATCGTCCCCGCCGCTTATCACCAAACCTTCAATGCCAAATTTTTTAAGGCCTTTTTTGATCCGCTCATATTTTTTATCATCCGCGATCTTTTTGATCTTGACGCGGGAGTGTCCGGCCTCTGAACCGGCCAGATTGGCATCGATCTTATCTAACCGTTCCGGGGTCAGTTCAACCAGCTTTTCGAAATCGACCAGATTATACAATCCGGCATAACCGTTGGGGATCACATAACAGGAGAGCCCCTCTTGGTTAGCCATATGACCGACCCCTTTAATAACGGCGTTAAGACCGCCGCAATCTCCACCGCTGGTAATTATTCCAATTTTCTTCATGAAATGTATAGTATCAGAAGAATTTTGTTTTTGAAAGTTTTTATATAAATTTCATTCTTTACAGTGAAATCAAAATTTGATATAGTTTTGCCACTATTATTGTCTGAAAATATTTGCTGGCGTAGCTCAGCCTGCCTTTCCCTTAATAAAATTCAGAAGGAAGGCAGAGTCCCGGTTTCCTTAATTGATCTTAATAAAAATCGGGATTGGTAGGGTAAACCGCTGGCTTGTTACTAACCTAGGTGGTTTCGCAATATTTGCTGGCGTAGCTCAGTTGGTAGAGCAGCTGATTTGCCCCTCGGCTACGCTTAAGAAATTTCAATGCCGATGTAGCTCAGTTGGTAGAGCAGCGGTTTTGTAAACCGCGGGTCGGAGGTTCGAAACCTCTCATCGGCTCCAATATATTCTCGCAAGCCTCGGGGTCAAGAAAAAGTCCCGAGCAAGGCGAGGGATAATCAGCGGGTCGGGGGTTCAATTCCTCTCGCCAGCTTGATTTAAGTAAGGGAGAAGGGCAGTACTTATTTTTCTAAACCCTTTAAGGAAATAAGTACAAGCCCTTAACCTTTCTAAACATAAAATTTGTAAAGATTGTGGTAATTAAGGGCAGATACTCAAGTGGTCAACGAGAACAGACTGTAAATCTGTTGCGCTTGCGCTTCGGTGGTTCGAATCCGCCTCTGCCCATAAATGAGCGCACAACTTACGGAGTACGAGAGTACGACGTAAGTTGTTTGCGCAAATTTATCCCGAGGAGTAAAACGACGAGGGACCGACTTAACTTTGGTAGTCCCTCGCTCAAATGAGCTCGGGACGCTAAATCTTTTTTAAATATAAAATTATTGAAGATTTACGCGCGGGCGTAGTTCATCCCTGTTTTTCTCCTTAATGTTCTAAGGAATAAACAGGGATAGTCCCAACTACATCTAAATGTAATTCAAGGAAAGTTGGGACAGTGGTAGAACCCCAGCCTTCTCCCGTAAGGCTATTGAGATGCGAGAGTAGTTCAGTGGTAGAACTCCAGCCTTCCAAGCTGGTAACGAGGGTTCGATTCCCTTCTCTCGCTCCAAATTTTAAAGCGGGATTAATTCGGTCAAACAACTTGCGTTCACCTTGTTCCGCAAGTTGTGACCTCATTAACAAGCAGACGTGAGTTCTCCGCCTTTTCCAAAAATAAAAATTTAGAAGGAAGGCGAGATCCCGCTCATTATAAATTTTAAGAAAAGCGGGAGATTCTCATCGCCCGCTCCATGATCCGCCCGCCCCACCAAAGAATTATTTAAAAATTTGTAAAAACTTTTAATAAATGTGTATAATGGTCTCAATTAAATGAAAGTAACACTCCTTATACCTACCTTAAATGAAATCACCGGCATGAAGGCCATTATGCCGAAAATTTCTAAAGACTGGTACGACCAGCTTATCATCGCGGATGGCAACTCAACCGATGGTACGATCGAGTATGCCAAACAGCAGGGATACCAGGTTGTTCTGCAAAAAAAGCCGGGCCTGCGCAACGCGTATATGGAAGCCTTGCCCTTGATCACCGGTGATGTCGTTTTGACCTTTAGCCCGGATGGGAACTCGATCCCGGAACTTATCCCTGCCTGCATCGACAAGATGAAAGAGGGAAATTATGACCAGGTCATTGTCTCCCGCTATTACAAGGGCGCCAAAAGTTATGACGATGACATGGTCACCGGCTTTGGAAACTGGCTTTTTACAACGATGATCAACCTTCTGCATGGCTCCAACTATACAGACGCGATGGTCATGTACCGCGCCTTTAAAACAAACCTTATCTATGATCTCGACCTGGATAAAGACTCGAGTTACGAAGTCGAAGAAAAATTATTTAAGACCCATATCAGTTGGGAACCGCTTTTATCTATTCGCGCCGCCAAACGAAAACTCAAATGTGCAGAGATCCCGGGTGATGAACCAGCCAGAGAGGGCGGGGTCAGAAAACTCCAAGTCCTCCGCTGGGGCGCCGCTTATATGTATGAAATCTTTCGCGAAGCCTTTGTTTGGAAGTAACACTTTTTTCCTTCCCTCGGTAATTCTATGCCCCCAAAAAGATTGAAAGAATTCTTTTCCAATGATTTGGTCATTGGGTTATTGCTTCTCATTGTCTTTTTGCTGACCAACGGATATATCTACGGCTGGGACGATCAGCACTTAGAGATCCCCCATCTTAAAAGCCTCATTGATAGCAGTCTCTATCCGGGTGATTATTATGTTCAAACCTTAAAGAAAAATTTTCCCTCCTATTTCTACCACCTTTTGGCCCGCGTTATAACGATCGACCAGATCCCGGCCGTCTATTTCATTTTGTACCTTTTTTCGCGCTACTTCATGTTTTTCTGGATGTACAAACTCTGGCATTTTATTTCTAAAGATAAATTTTCCGCGGTCGTCTGTGTCTTAAGCAGCATCCTCGTGCTCCGGGTGGATGAATTCCTGTACCGTTCTTTTTCGCACCAGGAGTTCAGCCTGGGGATCGTGATGATGGGAATTTATTTCTTTTATAAAGAACGCTTTATTCTATCCGCATTGATCCTGGGGCTGGTTGCCAATTTTCACGCCATTTATCCGCTTTTTATCATGATCTATATGGGGGCGTATCTGCTGCTGAATGTAAAAAAATACGGGCCCGGCAAATTCATAAAGACCTGTTTAATGTTTGGCCTGGCGGCTTTTCCGTTTATCTATGGCATCATCAAAAAGAATATCGAAAACCTTATCCCCCCGGACAGCGGGCTCCTGGACCACTGGATGGACCTTTATTATATTGCCTGTCCGCAAAACTTTATTTTCCAGGAGATCCGCATTGAAAATTTATTCACCGACCTTAACGCGACCTTCAAGATCACCAGCAAATATTTCATCCTGATCGGCCTCTATTTACTGAACTTTCTTTTCAGCGAAGATTTCCGGAAAGACAAAAAGATCCACATTATCAGCGGCTGTGCGGTGCTATTGCTTATGGTGTCGTTTGTTTTTAATTACATCACTCCGGACCTATTCATGATCGACTTAAACTTGATCCGCAATATCCAATATTTACAATTCTTCCTTTTTGGCTATGTGACGCTGCTTGCCATTAATGAAAGCCGCCGGGGGAACCCTGCCGTTGTTTTTCTGGTGGTGATGATGTTCGCGCTTTTACGCTTTAAGGACGCCATTACGCTGCATGCGATCGTATTCCTGATATTTCTTTTTTGGATAAGATCCCTATGGCCTCCGGCAAGGACCGCTAAAAAGATCCTCTTCAGCTTAAGTGCCGTCATTTTGAGTTTGCTCACCATCGACATCATTCATCTTTTTCGAAAAAGCACATTCAGCCACGATACCAAGCTGACGATCTACGCCGCCATTATTTTATTGATCCTGACTTTGGCTGTTCAATTCTTCTTCAAAGGGATACGCCATTCGGCCGGGCTGAGGAATGTGTGCATCCTGATCCCCTTACTTACGGTCTTTATTCAATATATCCAGTTTCATCGAGAGTATCTGGAAATAACAAAAAATGGGCCGGGTCTTTGGCAGCTGCAGAGAAACTGGATCGACATGCAGAAATATGTTAAAGCCAATACTCCGAAAGATGCGTTACTTCTTGTCCCGTACGATACGGAAATGGGTGGATTCCGCATCCATGGCGAGCGGACCATTGTCTGCGATTACCGGGATGTGGGGCTGATCGGATTTGATTACCGGGCCGCCGTGGAATGGCAGAAACGTAAAAAAGATATCGAACCGTTCAAAGTCCTTACCAACGAGAATATTGAACCGGCTTTACAAAAAGCTATTTTAAAATATAAGGTCAACTATATTGTCTTTATGAGTTATATGAAACCTCCGATGAATGTTCCTGTCTTTGAGAAAATGTATGAGAATGAGGTCTTTGCATTATATAAAGTCCGCAGTAATCCAGTGCCTGTAAAGAATACACATAAAATTTGAAGATGCGGGCAAATCCCTTTATAATGGAACACGCTTATGTACTTATTTTCCCTAAAATGTTTTTAGATGTAATAAGCCCCAACTTTCCGTAGAATTATTCAGAAGAAGTTGGGACGTCCTTGCTTTCCTTAAAAAATCTTAGAGGGAGCAAGGGTACTTACCCCAATTTCATCTAAATAAATTGGGTAAAAATTAAGGAAAATTGGGATGAACATTAAGATCAAAAACATTGCTGTGATCGGTGACGGAGGGTGGGGGACCACATTAAGTGTTTATCTGGCAAAAAAAGGGCATTCGATCACTTTATGGGGGCCTTTTCCCGATTACGTTAAACAAATGTCAAAAACCCGGGTCAACAGCAAATTCTTACCCGGCTTTCGTATCCCGCAGAAGGTCAAATTAACCTCTGACCTAAAGACCGCCATAACCAAAAGTGACCTCGTTGTTTTGGCGATCCCTTCGGAATACATCGTTGATATCTTAAAGAAACTCAAACCTTTCGATTTTTCGCAAAAGATCATTCTAAGCGTGATCAAGGGCATCCATACCGAAAGATTAAAACGCATTTCACAATTGATCCATGAAGAGTTGGGTAATGTTCATCTCGCCGTGCTATCAGGCCCGACGATCGCCAAGGAGGTTGCACTAGGCATCCCGACCACCGCTGTGATCGCCTGTCACAATACTAAGATAGCCCAAAATTTACAAAAGATATTTAATTCAAAAAGTTTCCGCATTTACACCAATGACGATATTATCGGCGTTGAGTTGGGAGGAAGCGTCAAAAACATTATCGCCATCGCCAGCGGTGTCTGTGATGGATTAAAGTTGGGGACAAACACAAAAGCCGCTATTTTAGCCCGTGGCTTGGCTGAAATGGCACGTTTGGGCCAGGCCTTAGGCGCCAAAAAAGAAACCTTTGCCGGGTTAACCGGTTTAGGGGACCTGGCCACGACCTGCATGAGCCAAGACAGCCGCAATCGCCATGTTGGGGAAGAGCTGGGAAAGGGTAAAACCATCCGGCAGATCACCTCATCAAAAGCAACGGTCGCGGAAGGGGTTCCCACAGCCAAGGCTGTTTATCGTTTAAGCCAGAAACTTAAAGTTTCCATGCCGATCACGACCGAGGTCTACAATATCATTTATAAAAGAAAAAACCCTCAAAAAGCCCTCTTAGACCTCATGGCCCGCCAGCCAAAAGCAGAGTAAAATCCACATAAAAATCAATTCACAAGCCTCACGATTTTTCCTTTGCACTTTCCTGAAGGTCAGTATATAATCATTCCTGTTTTACTTTTTAATCCTAACCTTATGGTAAAAAATAGGTTATCTCATTCTGCTTCGCTCAAATGCTTACGCGTTAAGCTTCGCAGAAACCTAATAACTTTATTTCTTCGAAGCCAAACACATTAAGTTTTTGGCGAAGAAGAACGGGAAGTGGCGCAGCGGCTTAGCGCACTTGAATGGGGTTCAAGGGGTCGTGGGTTCAAATCCCACCTTCCCGATAAATTCATATAATACTAATTATTGAGAAAAAACTATGAAAGATCCTAAAAAGAAAGACCAGCCTCAGCCCGAAGAACGTAGGAAATACATCCGCATCAAGAAAAACTTTATCATGACCTACTTTCTAAAGGACCAGCCTGCCGTCAAGCATGAGGCATCCCAGTTAAAAAATATCAGCAAAGGGGGGCTATGCTTTATTACCGCCCAAAAATATGAACCCCAGATGCGCGTTATCGTTGAAATACGCACACCCTACATCGCTGACATTACCCGGCTGGAAGGCAAAGTTTTAGAATCCCATGAAAAACTTAAAGATATCATCTATGAAACTCGTCTGCAGTTTGAAAATTTAACGCCGCAAAACGAAATTTTATTGAACAAACTGGAAGAATTTTTTATTAAAGAAAAAGGAGCGGATCACAATCCTTATGAATAAATTAAACATAGGACTGGTTGGCCTTGGCAACGTCGGTGGAGGGGTCGTGAAACTCCTGCAGCGCCATCGCGGTTATT
>Ga0209211_10007862_pt1 | contig 14820 bp, 13 predicted proteins | sample RifGroA2_FD_183992 | JGI IMG/M metagenome (GOLD analysis project Ga0209211, IMG submission 183992) | Groundwater microbial communities from Rifle, Colorado, USA - Groundwater A2 (SPAdes) (version 2) | ecosystem: Environmental > Aquatic > Deep subsurface > Groundwater | place: Rifle, Colorado... | reverse complement strand
TGCAATTAAAAGGAAAAACACCTGCAGAAATGGCAGACATAGACATAAAATTAGGAAGAAATAAACTACTACACCTAATAAAACTATATGCAAAGAAAAAATATCATTCGAGAAGATGACAATGTCAAATCGACCAAAGATTTATAAAGTCAAATATGTTTCTACTATTAAGTGATTCGTATGTCGCTTGATTCAATTTTAAGTCTACAAAATGCCTACAAAGGTAAGAGAGGATTTATTGTAGCCACAGGTCCGAGTTTAGCATATAGAAATATGTCTTTTCTAAAAGATGAAATAACTATAACAATGAATCTAGGACCATTGATGTTTGATCAATGGGGATTTCAACCGACCTTTCATCTTGCGGCAGACAAATATGTTTATCCTAAATTTAAAGAAATGTTTGAAAAAACAATATATACTGCTTCAACAAAAAAAGTTATCATCGCCAGCGCGTGTGAAACATTTCCTGAAGAATTATGTGATGAGAATACTTTCTTTAGTACAATCAAACATCCACAAGAAGTCGTAGATTTTTCTAAAAACCCTATAAGGGATGGTTTCTGTAGAGGAAAAACAGTGGCTTACGATGCAATGCAATTCGCATACTTTTTGGGATTAAGTGAAGTGTATATTTTAGGGATGGATATGACTGTGAATCATGATTGGGGAAGTAATTCTCATTGTTATGAACTGCAAAAAAATTCTCGATTTGAAAATATTGAATTTCCAAAGACTAATGATTCATATATTCAAAGAGGACTTCCCGGACATCCAGAATATTATCCTTTAATCCAGAAATATTTCACTAAAGCAAAAATAACATTTGAGCAAGATGGAAGAACGATAATTAATGATTCACGAAGTCAAATGGATGTTTTTTTACGAGAAGATATTTTGAATAAATTCGGATATGTACCAAAGATAGCTGCAGTTATTCCTGCCAAAGGAACAAGTTCTAGAGTAACTAGTAAAAATAGTCGTCCATTGGGCGGAAAACCTCTGTTTTTACATGTTATGGATACAGCATTATCTGCTAAAACTATTGATGAAGTATATTTAGATACTGAATCTGAGGATGTGGCGAGATTAGCAGAGAACCGCAAATACAATAGAATAGTTAGGCCGGTAAATTTAGCGAATAATTCTACTGATGGAAATAAGTTATTATTATTTGAAGCATCACAAATAACTTTAGCTGATATTTACGTACAAATTTTACCCACAGCACCATTTTTATCCCGAGAAACAATAGATAATGCTGTGTATAAATTAATAAAGAATCCCAACATTCAATCCCTCATGGCAGTTCTTAAGCAGAAACAATATTTGTGGACTAGCGACGGAAATCCATTAAATTATGATCCTAAAAAGATCCCTAATAGCATAGATCTTTCTCCAAGCATTATAGAGACTATGGGTCTATATGTTATACGCAAACAAGAACTTTTGAAGACTAAAACACGATTAGGCGATAAACCTTTGTTATTTGAAATACCTTTATTGGAATCTTTTGATATAAATACTGAGGAAGAATTTTCAATTGCTGAAGCCATAATTAATGGCAGAGGAATATAATATGAAAAAGGAAAATGTTAAGAAATACATTTCAACTGCATTAATATCCGATATATTGGATGATATGGGTTATCAGAAGCAAGTGCTTTCAGTAGAAATAAAACCTAATTTTCACGAAGCCAAAATATTCGGATACGCCAGAACTCTTAAGCTAAAAACACTTTCGCCAAAAGATGATTATCGAGATATATACAAAGGTTTGTCATTTATAGAGTCAATGAATACTGGTGAAGTTCTTATTGTAAGTGGTGGTTCTAAAAAATATGCATTCTTTGGAGAACTGATGTCAACTCTTGCTCAAAAAAGAAATGTAGAAGGAGCAATAATTGACGGATTAACTAGAGATAGCGCTCAAACTAGAAAAATGAAATTTCCGGTTTTTTCCAGAGATAACTATGCAAGAGATATTAAAAAAAGAGGAATTATTGTTGCACAAGACGTTTCAGTATATGTAGATAAAGTGCAAGTCAATAAAGGTGACCTAATTATTGGTGATTGTGATGGAGTAATAATAGTTCCACAAAGTTTAGAAAATGACGTTTTAAATCGTGCATTGGAATCAGCAAAGCTAGAGGAACGTATTAAAAAAGCAATAACAAATGGTGTGTCTGTTGAGCAAATCCTAAAACAAAACGGTGAATTCTAATGAGAGACATATGTCTTGTAAGTCCTACGTTTGATGAATATATTGGTGGTATGGAAACTCATGGATATGAATTTGCTAAATTTTTCTTAAATGATTCAATCAATCCTATTCGTTCTATATTAACAAAGAAAAAAATTAAGTACGGTACTCCTCTTAATACTAATTATGCTTCTAGATCAGCTTTAATTTCTGATTTAGTTAAACCTATTTTATCTGGAGACTTTAAAGAAGACGCACAAACTATTATTGATAATTCGAATTTTCCTGAAACAATTCTTTATATGAATAGTCCAACATGGACTCCTGTATGCAGTATCATTAAAGAAAAATATCCTGATACGAAGATAATCATAAGAACCGGAGGTAACGATATAATTGCAGGATGGATTGGTGAAGGAATCAATGATAATTGCACTTTAGAAGAATCCCGATCAAAACTTGTAACTATGTTAAATAGGTATACGGATTATTTAATTGTAAATAGCGAGTATTCGTTTAATAGAATGTTGTCAGTAGGAATTGAAATAAATGTATTAAAAAAAGTTATAGGTGGAGTAGATTGTAAAAGTTTTTCACCTAAAAAGCAAGATAATTCTGATTGTGTAAATATATTAACTGTAGGTAGATTAGTAGAATTTAAAGGAATAGAATATTGTTTAGATATAGTAAGAAAAGTCATGAACATTTCTAAGAAGAATATTACTTATTCTATTATAGGGGATGGTCCGTATAAAGAAATAATTCTAAATAATATTAAAAATAATCCAATACAAAATATCAAGATTTTAGGTGCTCAAAGAATAGAGCTTATGCCGGAGTATTTTAAAACTGCCGATATATTATTACATATGCCAATAAGTTTACGTAGATATGAGCGAGAATCTTCATATATACATACCGAAACTATGGGCAGATGTTTATGTGAAGCCTCCGCATCAGGTTTGCCTATAATTGCAACAAATGTTGGTGGAATATCTGAAATAGTTGAAAATGAAAAAACAGGATTTTTAATACCTGAAAAAGATATTTCTACTGCCACAGAAAAACTTAATTATTTAATAGATAATTATTCTGAAAGAGTACGATTAGGATTTAATGGTAGAAAAAGAGCATTGAAACTGTTTGATTGGAACCATGTATTTGATGAATATAGAAAATTGTTTAATAAAATTTAATTATACAAATAACTAAAATGATACCTAATCAAGAGATAAAAGAAAAAATAGGTGAATATACTCTAGATTCTGTATTAGGTTCTAAAAGCATATTAAAAGTTGATACTAACAAATACGTATTTTATAATCGTAGCCAATATAGTTCCGCAGATGCAATAAAAAAAATGTCTAAATTTTCATTAGGTAAAAATATTTTAGTAGGAACAGATTGGATATTAGAAGAATATGTATCATTTGATAATCATAAACCTTCGTTATATAATATGATATTATTGTTAAAAGAAATACATAAGGAAAAGAATCTTTTAGGTCAGTCGTTAGTTCATGGTGATTTTAGTAGTTTAAACATCACTATTTATAATAATCTAACCTATGTTTATGACAATGAACATGTGCATTGGGATAATATCTATGTGGATTTGGGAAGAGTATTATTAAGAGAATGCAATAACGGAAAAGATATTTTTGATGTATTTAATATTTATTTCCAAAACATTCCTTCTACAAAAATATTACGAGAAGGATTAATGGTTTTTTGTGATTGGCAACATATTATCAGAAAAGAAAAAAATCGACCATATGTAGATATTCCGCTTTTAAGAAAGAAAAAAATATTAGATTCCAGAGATGATTTAGATTCTATTATTAATGCATTTAAATTAATAGACTATCCAAATAAATCTTTCCTATAAATTTAAAAAAATGAACACTCCCAAAATACTTATGATAACTCAGGATTTCTTGCCTCTAAAAGGAGGAATAGCTTCATATCTTTATTCCATATGGGAAAAATATCTTCAAAAAACTGATTTTCGAGTAATTATTCCTGAATATATTGTTGATGACACTGTAAAGAACTTACCTTTTCAAGTCATTTCATCTTCATTTAAGCCATTCAATATTGCTGATTTTGAACGAGAAAAATGCAATACTTCACTAATACAGAAAATTGAAGACATTGCGCCAGATATTATTTTATTCGGATATTTAAGAAGTCATACTGAATTGGGAATGAGATATAAGCAAATCAATCCGAAATCACGTTATGGATTAATAATGCATGCCAAGGAAGCATTCTTAACAAATACCTTAGCAGGTATAACTCATGTTCAAGGAGCACATAAGGAGTATACTACTGAAGAAATACACGCATATTATGCAGCAATAATGAATGCAGATTATGTTTTTACAGTAAGTGATTTTACAAAAAACTTGTTAATAAACCAGGGATTAAAACGAGAATATATTACTATTTATCCATCATTAAAAGAAGCTTCAATTATTGTAAAGGATAAGTCTATATTCGAGTTAGGATTAGATTCTCAAGATTATGTTTTATTAAGTGTTGGGAGATTAATAAAAAGAAAAGGTCAAGATCTTGTTTTAAATACCCTGCCGAAACTAAAAGAACACATACCTAATTTGAAATATATTATCGCAGGTGAAGGTCCAGAAAAATATAATTTAGAAAATCAAGTAAAAAATCTATCTTTGGAACAAAATGTTTTATTTGCAGGTAAAGTGGAAGATTCAGAACTTGCTAAATATTATTCTAGCACAAATTTGTTCGTACTCCCGTGCAGGTTCATTCCGCCAAATGATGTCGAAGGTTTTGGAATAGTCTTTTTGGAAGCGAATTTGTATGGAAAGCCAGTTATAGCAGGTAATACGGGTGGAGCAACAGAAGCAGTTCAGCATAACGCTACAGGTTTGTTGATTGATCCTGAGGATAAATCTGAATTAGAAGAGGCAATACTGAAGGTATATCATAACCCTAGTTTAGCATCTGAATTAGGTATGAACGGAAGACTGCGAGTTTTAGAAAAGTATATTTCTACTCCGAGTGATAAATTATTGAATTTATTTACGGCAAGTAAGTAGTATCTTCATGTTTAGAGTAAAATCCTTTTATGTCACGATGCGGTAAGTGATCTATGCCATTAATTAATTTGACATTCATTTTACCATTTTTTATTTGTATAACAGATATTGAACCACAATTTAATGTTACCCCCTCCCACATGCATTTTGGATCAACTTTTAATGCTTTAGATAAGAAGTATCTGATCATGTTTCCATGACTAAATATTGCGATAACTTCATCCTTATCGTTTTTCAGTATTTCATTAAATGCTTTTTCTGCTCTCGCAGTATCCTCTTCCACCCTATTAGGTCTTGTACCTTCTTTAACCGGTCCACCAACAATGAATCGGTATATTTCTTTAAGATCAGGATAAATTGTTAACGACACTTGCGGATTATGTATTTTATATTCTTCATAAGTTCCAAGTGCTCTGGCGTAATTGCTTGAATATGCTTTAGTAATTGGAATTGTAGATAATTTTTTAGCAGCGGCTTTAGCTTGCTCTATACCTAAAAGAGATAACGTTGCATCCCCTTCACCTTCTGCTTTACCGTGACGTATAAGTATTAATATCATCTTAGTATATAAATTGTTTATACTTTATATTTTTTGTGTAAATATAAAAAAAATTCTTATAGTGTATTCTTCTAACGTAATCACAAGAACTTAATCCTCAAATTTTGCTGTTTTTAGCATAAAATCTTAACTCGCCCCAAATTCTTATTATCAGTAGGGGATAGCCCCGCCCAGATTCTAAATCTTGCTATTTATCGAGTGCTTTGCCCCGCATGCTTGGCATCTCATGAATGTCACGACGCCTTCTTTAGAAAGTTTGGTGTCAGGTTTGCCGCATTCTTTGCAGATGACAAATTGATCGACATACTGCTCTAGCTTTTCATTGATCTTAGAGCTTGGAAGCTTTGTATTGAATATGAGCAATTGATTCTTGACCTCTCCTTTTGCAGCTAATTCTCTTGAAATGAATTTAAGCAGATGATCAGGATTTCTCTGAAACATAGACGCTATCTGGAAGAAATTGCTTATCACTGTCTTGTTGCCCTCTAGATGTCCCTGTACTTTTTGGACATTGAATCTTTCTGTGCTTACAGATATCTCTGGCAGCCTCTCTTTTCCGCGCTTGAGCATTGCTTCATAATCCATGATCTCGAGAATATTTGATGTATTATAAAGTTTATTGAATAATCTCTGTAATAGCCAATAAATTTATAAATATATTTCCTGAATATTAAATAATGGTTTTAGAATCATTGATTAGCCCGGAAAAAGCAGAGAACAAGCCAGGATTATTGGTGTTATTGGGATTCTTATACACGTCAATAGCGATGTTATTATCATATATGATTTTCAAGCAATACAGCAGCATGTTTATGGTGTTTCTGGCAACTGTCGTTTCTGTGCCATTGATGTATAAATTAATTAAAATGGAGGAGCAAAAAGATCTGACAGATCAGCCAGAAGTAATGCTCTTAAAGGAACATTGGAAGGCATTATCTGCATTCATGTATCTGTTTTTTGGAGCTACTTTGTGTTTTGCATTCTGGTATGTTGTTTTGCCTTCACCAACAATCTCCTTGCTTTTTGACAGCCAGACATCAACAATAATCTCAATAAACGGCCGAACAACAGAACTTACTGGCGGAACAACAGGATTTGCTACAAATCCTTTTAATATATTAAGTAAAATATTTTTCAATAATGTTAAAGTATTATTATTTACAATAGTTTTTTCCTTCTTGTATGGTGCAGGAGCATTGTTCATATTATTATGGAATGCATCTGTTATAGGCACAGCCATAGGAAATTTTATTAGGTCAAATCTTGCTTCATTAGCAACAAATCTTGGAGGCATAGGACTAGGAAATTATCTATCAGTGATCAGTATTGGTCTATTCAAATACGTAATACATGGAGTTCCAGAAATCCTTGCATACTTTGTCGGAGCATTAGCAGGAGGAATAATCAGTGTAGCAATAATAAATCATGATGTCGAGACAAGAAAATTCGAGCACGTCCTATTGGATAGTGCAGATCTATTGATGCTGGCGTTAGTAATAACATTTGTTGCCGCGATACTAGAAGTATATGTTACGCCGATGTTCTTTGCCTAAACAGACTTTAGAAGTATGAGATTAATATTATTTTCTTTCAGAATATCTGCAATTGAAGTGCTTTCAGTAAATATGTTTCTTTCAGACTTTCTTTCACAGCTTATAGGAAGATACTTAATCCATCCTGTCTTATATTTGTATTCCATATCTTTATCAAATAATTTTTTAGTTCTGAAATCAGTTGAAAAAACTTCTGTTATCTTTCGTCTCTGAAAATATTTTACCATTTTATTATCATAGTTATAAGTATTATCTATAGGATGCATCTTTTCAACCAGTTTTCCATTTTTCAGTCTGAAAACTGCGGCATAATCCTCCTGGCCCCAACGATTGAAATAATCACATCGAAAGATGAATAAGAAATATTTGCCTTCAATATCCATTTCGTTTCCTTCAACTGTTAAGGCCTTCATATTACATCACTTTCAGTTTTCCTGCCCTTATCTCAAAGATTTCTCCTCTTAGAAGCAGGTCCTGGACAATGTCTTCTGCATTGCCTGTTTTGCTGAAATTGATCACATCATCAATGTTTGCTCCTTCGCCTTTATCAAGCTCTTTGATTATGCTAAGGATCTTTTCTCTGCTGTTAAGTGTGCTTGTACTCTCTTGAATGGCTGGTTCAGAAGGTTTTTTAACAACATCCCTGATCTTTTTTATTAATGCAAGCTCTTTTCTCCTGTAATTTATCCATAATTTATTATCTATCTTTTTAATTATTTCAATAGTTAGGTATATTTGATTATTGTATTCTCTCGGCCTCGCAATCATCAGCAATATGTCCCCGACACCAATCGAATCCATTAATTGTGCGTTATCAAATGATCTTGCAGTAATCTTTCCTGTACCATCATCTAATGTCAACACATTATTTTCCTTATCAACAACAACAGCGATAAGATTGACTCTGGAAAAATCTCCGCACTCTGTCATCAAGTAGCTTGATTCCCATCCAGGCCTTTTGACAAAAATACCTTTATTCAAAGCCTGAATAGAACACTTAAATGCTGTCTGTCTTTTTATTTCTGGTTTTGCATCTGCCATTTTGATTCATTATATCCTGCTTATGAAATTGCTTCTAGGAGCAAATATGTCTCCTGATTTTTTTAATCTATCAAGAATCTCTTCTGTCCTATCCTGATCAATGCCCCTATCTTTTGCCCTCATAACAACATCATCAACAGGGATCTGTTTTCCTATCTGGGTCTCGAGCTCGTAAATGATCTCTTTGATTGTTGCGATAGTCCCTCTTTGCGATGCAGTGATTCCGGTAGTGATCCTGTCAATATCAATCCTTCCTGTTTCCGGATCAACACCGATCTGTGATAGGCAGAAATGCACTAACTCAATAGCTTTCTTTGCATCAAGCTTAGTAACCTTATCGCTTAATCTTGATCTCGCGCTTGCCTCACTTAACCTTATCAATGCCTCAAGCTGTCTTGCTGATATAGGAATTGACTTATAGCCTTCCTCTCCTTCGCCTGTTGAACGCATCTTGACATAATATTCTTTTAATTCTTCCAGGGCAGAATCTGTGATAGCAGGATTAATGTTTTGTTTGGAATAAGCGATATATTTTTTCAGTAATGATGTCGGAATATCTGTTTCTCCTCCTGAAGATTTCTGATGCAATTGAAGAATAAATTCAGCAGTCTTCTCATCCTTAGCCTTATTAGGAATATCTCTGATAGGGAATATTAGGTCAAACCTGTTGATCAATGTTGATGGCAGATCAATCTGTTTAGGAATCAGTTCATATGGATCAAATCTTCCGAACTTAGGATTAGCAGCCGCTAATACTGTTGTCTCTGCCCTCAATGTTGCAGAGATGTTTGCTTTATTTATTGAAACAGTTTGTTGTTCAAGTGCTTCATGCATTGCGCTTGTATCTTCCTTAGTCATTTTATCCAACTCATCAATACAATTATGCATTATTATGCTATTGGCAAGGAAGTTGTTAGTGCCCTCCATTGTGAAGTCATACACATATTCTTCGTCTTCCTCCTCTAATGAAACTACTTTGTCCCATAGTATATCTGTATCTATTTTTTTAGAAAGTCCGTCATCGCAAAGCAATTTGTTCAATCGCTTTAGCATGGCAATAGATGGGCTAACATTGTCTTTCGAATAATTCCAGAAATATCTGTAGAGGTCTTTTCCAAGTTTGCCTCTGTATTTTCTAATAAGGGTCCTGAAGTATTCTTGTGATTCAGGCAGAACATCTAACCTGTCCTTATATTCCTGTACAGCTATAGATTTTAATCTGTCGATTTTATCGGGGTGCATAGATCCTATGACAGTGAAGAACTTGGCGCATTCTGCAGCACCTCTAGTATCACAGTGCCAACTTCTGATAGATTTTTTGACAGAAGCAACGATGCCGAACCTCAACAATATTTCCTGGTAGAGTTTTGCATTCTCATATATCCCTGTTGTGATGGTTATTTCATAAGGATTGTTCCTTACACTTCCATCCCCGTCGAAAACTCCCCTCATGAAACTCGCCAGTGTTGTAAGGGAATATCCGAGTATCTTGTTATTAAGACACGTTATTGTTGACTTATCTCCTTGTGGAATGCCAAAATCTATAAGTGCTAATGCAAATTCCTTTTTCGAATTATAGACATTATGAACGTCTTTTTTGCTGACAATCTGCAGACCATTTGATTCACTTATTCTACCAGATTTCTGCACATATGTATTATGCGAGATGTTAAGGTTGTTTAATGCATTGGTGTATGCTTCTATTATGCTCTTATTGGAATTATAGAAAGCGACCTGCGCATGCTTATTATTAATCTTTATATGTCCATCTGTTGCAATAAGTCCGCAGACATATGCAAAATTAGCATTATTAAAGTCCTTTCCTGCTCCCGGAATGATTTTTGGGACAGCAACATATTCTCCTGTTCTTATATTCAATGTCTCCACCCAAACAGGCTTAGAATTCTTTATTGTGAGGATTTCATTGTCTTCTGTGAGTTTTATTTCTCTTCCTGTTCGTGTATGTATCTTGATTATCCTCTTATCGTTCTTTTTCTTGAAGGCTTGTTTGATCTTGAACAGTTCGATCTTTCCAGTATTCTCGTTGTATGATAAGACGCGGAATTTAGGATATATTAAATCAGATGTGCCGCTGAAGAGATCTTTGAACTTAATTTTTTTAAGATCTTCTGTAATGAATTCTGCATCTCCTGTAGTGCAGCATATTCCCTTATTTGTCAACACTAATGCTCCCGCCTCTAGCGCATATCCTCTTAAGAATTCATCCTTAACAACCGTCGCCGTTAATCCTGCTGCACTCGCCCCTTTTCCGGAAACATATCTTGACTTAGGAGCAACAATACTGACTCTTTTAAGCATCTGGCTTTTTCCAGAATTATGACACACAATTCCGTTTGCGATAAAGCTATGACTTTTTGGAACCTCAAAATCATAAACATCCATAAATCCTGCAGGCTGTATTGATGCAATCTTTTCATACCATTGAGCAGATTTTCTTTTTTGTTGGTGGCTTTTATCAGAAACATCTTTGATGAGTTGTTGAAGTGTTTTTTTCTTTTTTTCTGAATTGAATCCTATGTGCTTTGCAAATATTTCCATGTCACGCGATTTTCTTATGCATAGATTGTCTTCAATTATTCTAGATTGGATTCCAAAATAGAGCAGCAATAGTTGAACGTCTTTTAATAATCCTATTTTTGAAGATTTTAGTTGTATAGATGTTCTTCCTCTTCCTTTTGAGAATGCGCATCCATCTGCATCAAAAAGCCAGCTTATGAAACTTGCCACAACATTTTTTGGACTCTTGAATATCTGCTGTGGAACTCTTTTATTTGCAAGGAACGCAAGAGCGCCTGTTACTTGTCTGCTGTTTATTTCTATTATATGCATGTCCTGTGTCGAGACAAATTGCCTTAAAAGCCCGTTTCCATCATCAATGGTTTTTGTTCCAGAACTTGCTTTGATAGAAATAGAAGGAGATATATTAAATGTGTTTTGGATCATTAATTTGAGTTTGCTGATGAGATCTAATTCTTCTTCATTGATATACATTGTTGTCCTGTATCCTTTCGGATGAATGTTTCCATCTCCAATTATATAGCCGCATAATCCTGCAAGTTCTGGTGTGAGTTCTTTAGGAATAGCTACTGGCTTTCCTGTAAAATTTTTTGTTTGAATAAATCCTGTATCGGCAAGTTTTGTTATTTTATTAGGTATTGTCGGCATTACTCTGATCTCTGTTTCGATTGCAAGCTCATCGGCTCTTTTCCATCCTTTCTTTGTAAGAAGCGGCTGATTATACGTACAAATAATCTCTTTTCCGGTCTCTGTCATAACCTTTAACACGGGCTGATTCTTGTAATAATGAAAACGCGTAGCAAAATCATATGCCTTTTCTTTAGAATCTTTTCTTATCTTTGTGACAATTTCTTTGATAGATTGCAGATGCTCTTTGCCGAGATTTATTATCTTTTCCATTCCTTTATAGTAAAGAGCGACTCGAGAATCTCCCGCAATACATCCAGGATCGCCAATTAACAATACATGCACATCTCCTCTTGTTATTGATCCATCATCTTTTCTTTTTCTTACTCCGCCGAATAATTGCAATAATAATGCTTCTTTGACTTTTTCATGTCCATAAATAGATGGAGCAATAGAATTCACAAGTTTCTTGTATAGTTTAGGGTCTTCTGATAATTCTTTTATCTCTTTAATCTCTTCCTGATTTATATCAAGTTCTGAGAAGTCCTCTGCAACAGATTCAACATGGTTTGCTTCAAGCATTAAGTCAAATCTTGTTAATTTTCCACCATCCCTGGCAATTATTGGAACTTCTTTAAGTATCCCTGTAACAATATTTTTTGACCCAGGATTGGTCTTTTTTTCAGACATAGGACTTACAAGATCTGCTTTCAAGAAAATATCCAGTCTCTTTGGCTGTTCAGAACCTTCAAGCTCTTCAGGAGATTCTTCTAAAACAATCTTTTGAGCATCAATCATCTCTTTGCTTAATAATTTAAACTTGCCTTTTCTTCCACAGGCACATTTTGTAGGCTCCCTGAATTTTGTATCTAATTGAAGAACAGTCAATGTATTTCCACAACTCGGACATTCAAATCTTGCTGATGTGACTTGAGGCCTGACATCTGACTTCTGTCTGATTATTCCAATAACTTGAATAAAATTATTTAGATGAGAACTTCTAATGTCTCTGATCATGATTTGCTGAGTCTTAGGAAGATTCCTTATCCTTATCCTGAAATCTTTTATGTCAAATTTTTCTAATGCAATCTCAGCGGCCCTTATTGTATCTTCAGGGTTCTCAATAATATCCTGGGCAAGATCAATGTTGAATCTAGAAATATCAGAGAAATTAACACTTAGATGCTTCTCGCCCCTAGATACGGCTTGATGTAAATGATCCTTATAGATTAGATCAAAGAATTCTCCAAACTTATCGATCTGTTCTGTGATTTCCATTAAACTTTTGAGAAAATTTTCACAAAGAAGCTTTGCTTCTTGTGCGCAAAAAGCATTGCTTTTTTGCGAATCAAAAAAGGATTTTACCTAAAGGTAAAATCATACTTTTGAATTTCTCTTCTCCTCCCCCCAAAGTGTTATTGAAAATTCATATCAAAATTTTCAATTTAAAAAACCACACTAACGCGGTTTTTGTTATTGTAATTTTTTAAGTATTACAACAAGTTTATCAAGAGCTGCTCTCGCTTCTGCTTCTGATTTTGTTCCAGTACAAACAACTTTTCCATTGCTGAACAGCAAGAAAGTTGCTTTTGCTTCAATCAACTTGTAAACAAGCCCCGGAAATTGTTCTGGCTCATATTCTGTATTAGGAAGCTTCATTGCTAGACTATTAAGATTCAAGTCCATGCCGATTGATCCTGCTGCAACCATGTTCTGGATTGTTATCTTTGGCTTTATTGTAATCTTTATTCCAATCTTTTGCAGGCTCTCAATTATCTTCTGTATTGACTCTTCAACTTTTTGGATGCTTCTTGCTCCTGTGCATACTATTTTTCCTGAGCTGAATATTAATGCGGAAGTCTTTGGATCCTTTATCCTTATAACTAATCCTGGAAATTGTTCTGGATTATATTCTGTATTGCTTAATGTTGCAGCCATTTTTTCTAATGGAATGCTATGCTCTAAAGATGAGCTAACTACAATGTTAACTATTTGCAGGTCTTTACCTGTTTCTTGAGTTACACTCTTTGATTTCTTTGCTGTTTTCTTTGGCATTTTATCCTCCAAACCTTCTAAGTAATTTATATGTCAAAAATTGTATTGGACAATTTTTGAGCATGATCAAAAACCGTGCTTTATAAGCAATGACTTCGGTTTTTGACAAACTGGTTTATAAAGGGAAATATTAATTCCTTTATAAATGCTATTATTGATTTTTCGGAATAAGCACACTCTGTGCCGAAAATTTCCAAACGAAATAAAGGTCTATTGTTCTCTGGGGGGGACAAACCATGACTTCCATTGGAAGCACAAAATCTGGCTTTAGAGCGTCCATAATGCCTATACTCGGTTAATCAGTATACAAAAACAACCCCTCGGTGACAGATGGAAACTATTGAGAAGTGAAGGATTCTCTTTTTTTTAGATTTATTTGGTGTCTTACAATAGAAATATTTATACGTCAGAAATACCACTCATCTATGATGAGTGGAAAAGCCATGCTTATCCTTCTGATATACATGGACTGGTATTTCTGATCCCAGAGAAATACACAGTATTTCTTGGGCCAAGAAATTCATAGGAATTTCTTTGGCGTGATCAAGAACAAGCATGATTGCTAGCAATCATGCCACCGGTCCGATGAAAATGAAGACATTTTCAGCGTGCCAAAATCTGTGATTTTGTGCATTTGACCGGTGGTTCTTGACACTTTGCAGTATGCGATTAAAGAGTTGCATAAGCATATCAAACGAATACAAAAACAATCAGGTTTAACTCCTGATAAGATCGAGCAATTATTAACACTATTAATGGAAAACATCGAAATTGTTCCAGAAGAAAGGATCAAAGAGCATATGCCAGAGGCAATGAAGATAATGAAAGATATAGATTTAAATGATTCGCCGATAATTGCCTGCGCATTGGCTATTGATGATTCAGAAATATGGAGCAGAGATAAAGGCATGAAAAGACAAGACAAAAGTATTGTCTACAGAAGAAATGATTAATTTCTTTTATACTCTTTGAATTTGGATTACTAAACATGCCCCATATAGTAAATGCGGATAATTAAGATGTTTAGATTTTTCTTCTTCATTGTATAATTCCGAAATTAGTTCTCACTTCTGGAGTATATAGATCGTTTATATAATTTATAAAGAGGACACGTCACACACAGCAAGGTCTGTTTGTGAACTAATTACGATATTATCGACTTCTCTT
>Ga0209211_10007858_pt1 | contig 14825 bp, 14 predicted proteins | sample RifGroA2_FD_183992 | JGI IMG/M metagenome (GOLD analysis project Ga0209211, IMG submission 183992) | Groundwater microbial communities from Rifle, Colorado, USA - Groundwater A2 (SPAdes) (version 2) | ecosystem: Environmental > Aquatic > Deep subsurface > Groundwater | place: Rifle, Colorado... | reverse complement strand
GGAGCCAATCCCATCAAAGCCGGTCTAAGTTCGGATTGAGGTCTGCAACTCGACCTCATGAAGCTGGAATTGCTAGTAATCGCAGGTCAGCTATACTGCGGTGAATACGTTCTCAAGTCTTGTACTCACCGCCCGTCAAGCCAAGGGAGCCAAGAGTACCCGAAGGTCCGCTTCGGCGGAACTACGGTAAGTTTGGTGACAGGGGCTAAGTCGTAACAAGGCACGGGTAGCGGAAGCTGCTCGTGGAGTTTAAACTAAATTTTTTCCCGCTAAAACGGGAAGAAGTTAGGCGATATCCCGATTTTATCGGGAAAAGTGTTGGTCTCGGAGCTTTGATTTGAGACCGAACGGAACAAAAGAAAAGGTATTAACGATTTCAAAAAAGCGTACCACAAGAGTACTTCTTTTTTTCTAATTCACTTCATTCATAAGAAAATAATGTCGCACAAAATGTTGTATTTTGGGCGCTTTTTTGTTAGAATTATTTTGCCTGCCTTGCCGGTAGGCAGGTTTTTAGGGGCGCATAGTTCAGTGGTAGAACGCTATCCTGATAAGATAGAGGTCGAAGGTCCGATTCCTTCTGCGCCCATCATTATGTTCACCTTAATCATTGATGTTTTGGCCGATGTTGTCGTCGGGACGATAGATGTCTTGGGATACCCTGGCGTGTTTTTTCTGATGCTTATAGAGAGTTGCGGGATTCCCATGCCGTCGGAGATTATTATGCCGTTTTCCGGCTTTCTGGTGGCGGTTGGCAAGATGAATTTTTGGATAGTGAGCTTTGTCGGCGCTTTCGCCAATCTGGTCGGTTCGCTTATCGCTTATTGGATAGGGCTGAAAGGCGGTCGGGCGCTGATTGAAAAATGGGGGAAATATATTTTGATTTCAAGACATGACCTGGATTTGGCCGACAGGTGGTTTATGAGATTCGGAAACTGGACGGTTTTTTTCGGCCGGCTTCTGCCCGTGGTCCGCACCTACATATCTTTTCCGGCTGGCGTCGCCAAAATGGAGATAAAACGCTTTTCACTTTACACCTTCGCCGGAGCGCTCCCGTGGTCAATTCTTTTCACTTGGCTCGGCGTTAAAATGGGCGACAACTGGGAGCTAATAAGAGAAAAACTGCATAATTTTGACTTAGCCACAGTTATTCTTATCATAATCGGAATCGCTTGGTATGTTTGGAGGCACCTTAAACACAGAGTTCGTGAATAATACATCACAACTGTGGATAACTTTTTTAGCTTTTATTTTTTCTCGTTATATAATGAAAGCAGAAGACAATTATTATTATAAAAATCCTTTGCGGTCCCAAGGGATAAATTTTTATTCGGCGAAAGCTGAAATTTATAAATATGAACAAAAATTTTTCGGCAATATCAGTAGCGCTGCTTATTATTGGCGCCATCGGGGGTTATTGGTACGGCAGTTCCAAGACTTATGACAAAGGTTATCAGGCGGCTGTGGCTGATGTTAAAGCTCAACAAGAAGAATCGGCCAAAAAAGCCTCGGAAGACGCGGCCAAAGCGGCCAATCCGTTCCAAGTTAGCAACCCTTTGGAAGGAGTTAAAGCCAATCCTTTTGACAAAGCCAAAGACGCTCTTAATCCGTTCGCCAAATAATAATGGGAGCAAATAAAATTATGAAAATACTTAATTTTAAAAAATTTTTCTGGCTGGCTTCCTTGCTGGCGGTTTTTTCTTTCCAACTTGCTTCGGCTGAAAGCGAGATTCCGGAAAATTTAGTCCCATTGGCCAATGAACTGGGATGTCAGACAAAAGAAGAATGCGCCAAAGCCTTTGATTCTAATTTTGAAAAAGGCATTGAGCTGGCGGAGAAGTACCAAGTCTACAGCCAAGAGCAAAGCGATATAGCCCAATCTTACAAACAGGAGGTTATTTCCAAGTTAAGCAACGTAACGGAAGAAAATTTTGAAGAAGAAATCGTAAAAATCGCCAAAGAATTGTTGAAAAAGCCGAATCTGGCCAAAACTTTTCAACTGGACAAAGACACGGTAAACGCGGCCGAAACAATTGTCACTGAAGTAAAGAACGCGGGAGTGGGCGTGGATATTTGCAATCAGTCCGCGGAAACGCTTTCCCGGGAACAATTAATCGGTTGTTTGGAAGCGAGTAAAAAATTGGCGAAAAAAAGCGCCATTGTCCAAAAATATATACCCAAAGGAGTGATTGAGAAAACAAATATGGCCGATATGGCGGCCAGTCTGGATGAAGCTTTGGCTAAAGGAGATTACCCTGAGCTGGGTAAAACGGCGGAAGAAGCTGGACAGAAATGCTTGAAGTCCGGCTCGGAATCGCTGGCATCTTGCGATGAAATCGCGCAAAAATTTTTCGGCCCCGAGGGTGTGAAAGAATTGGCGGCGGCCAGAGCGAGAACCCAGCAAGCGGGAGATTTTTATCTGAAAGGTTTGGAAAATCTGGAGCTTGTAACCTCGGATGGCAGAAAAATAGCGGGCAAGACGGCCATAAAAAACGCTTGCGAGAACGCTTTTGAGACAAGGGATGTGAAGCTGGCCAGGTCCTGTGGAGAATTTGCCGTCAAAAACGGATTTACCAGCCAGAAAGAAATGGATGACAGTCTTAAGATTTTTGAGTCTATGGCGGATAAAAACATAAATTTTGACCAATGCCGAAGCAACCCGGAACTTTGCCAAGAATTCATTCCGGAAGAGCGCAGGAAGGAATTTGAAGGCAATAAAAAAATTTACGAAATTATGAAAGCCGAAGCCGGTTTTAACCCGATTGAATGTGAAAGAGGCAATGTTGATTTTGAAATCGGCCGAAAATGTTTTGAAGCTTCCCAAAAAGCCTTGCCGAAACTGAAAGAGATAGCCGCGGATTATCCGGAAGTCCAAAGAATGGTTTCTGAAATTGAATCCGGCATCAAAAGAGAAGGAGAACAAAAACAGAAGGGAGACGATTTTGGAAAATTTTTCAGCCAGCAAGCCGGCCCCGGAGGATGCAAGAACGAACAAGAATGTTTCGCTTATTGCAACGACCCGGCTCACGGAGCGGAGTGTATTTCTTTCGGCGCCAAACACGAAGTTTTCCAAGGGAACGAAGCGGTGGAAAGATACCAGAAATACAACGACATATTGGCGAACCCGACTAATTATAATCAGACCGGACAGCAGGGGGAAAATGGGTTTAATCAAGGCGGGCAAAATACAAACAGGCAAACATATCCTTATCCCGCTGGCGATAACCGCGGCGCATACAATAATCAAAACAACTTTGGCGGACAGGGTCCGAGCCCGGAATGTTTTGCGGTCATTCAATCCGGAGACTTCGCCAAGGCTAAAGAAGTTTGCAGCATCCCGGCCAATCCCTATCAATATCAGCCTCCCCAGCCCCAGCCGCCTTATCAAGTTAATCCCAACTATCAGCAATCTTCCGCGCAGGTAAACAGAATTTGCCCGGCTAGGGCAGAATTTGATTGCCAGTCCGGTTATCAAAAAGTTTACAGAACAACGCCGGACGGCTGCGGCTTTTCCGAATGTGTTCAATCTTACAGTTCCTCGTATCCAAATTACGACGAGAAAGAAAGGTGTTACAGAGACGGCGGTTTCTGGACGGGAAATTATTGCGATTATCAAAACAGAAACGCTTCTTCCTATAGTTCCTATTCTTACTCCTCTTATCCTTCAAGCGCATATAGTTCTTATCCCTCCTATTCTTCTTGCACCAGCGAAATGATTTCACTGCTCGGCACCGGTTGTCATTTCATGTACAACGATTCTTCCAATACCGCGATTTACTGCAACGGCGAAATGACGAAATCGGCCAAACTTGGAGATACGGCCGCCAAAGACGGCTGTCAATCAGGCGGTTATTCTTCTTACTATTACTCCTCATATCCTTCAAGCGCATATTCTTCTTATACTTATATTCCGCCATCGGGCCAGAAAGAGCAAATCTGGAATTCTTACGGCTTAAGGTCTTGGATAAGGACGGATGCCGACTTGGCCAGAATAGAAAATCTCAAGCAAGTTTGCGTCAATGTTACTTCGTCCGGAGGAAATATTTGGATGACGGGAGCGGGAGATTACAACAGCCAAGATTTCGGCATGCCGGACGAAGCGAAATGCAGGTCATGGTCGTCAAGCGCTTCTTCCTACAGCTCGTATAATTATTCTTCTTACCCCTCAAGCGCTTACAGTTCGTATTCGTACAGTTCTTACCCTTCAAGCGCTTATAGTTCATATTCTTACTCTTCGTACCCTTCAAGCGCCTACTCTTCTTATAGTTATTCCTCATATCCATCAAGCACTTACTCCTCCTATTCCTACAGCTCTTATCCCTCTTATTCCTCCTGCGCCAGCGAAATGATTTCTCTGCTCGGCACAGGCTGCCATTATATGTACAATGACTCCTCCGGAAACAGAGTTTACTGCAACGGCGAAATGACGAAATCGGCTAAACTTGGAGACACAGCCGCCAAAGACGGCTGTCAATCCGGAGGCAGTTCTTCCTATAGTTCCTACTATTACAGTTCCTATCCATCAAGCGCTTACAGCTCATACAATTATCCGCAGTGCGATTGGTCAAGCCAATATCTGAAAAATTCAACCCAAACTTGCATGCCCAAAACCTATTGCTATGACACCGCTAATGCGGAATACAATTCTTCCGAATGTCAGGGAGTGAGAAGCGCTTCTTCCTACAGCTCTTATAGCTACTCATCTTACCCATCAAGCGCTTACAGTTCCTACTATTATTCTTCGTACCCTTCAAGCGCCTACAGTTCATATAGTCCGGCCAGTTCGGAGGCGGCCTATAGTAGTTATAGTTCAGCCGCTTACAGCAGCGCTGATTATTCAACCGCTTGCTCGCAAGCCGGAGGAACGTGGGATGGTTCTTACTGCCAGATGCCGCAATCATCAAGCGCCGCCGCCTATAGCAGCGCCGCCTACAGCAGTTATGACCCCTCATCTTCGTGCGCTCAAGCCGGAGGAACGTGGGATGGAAGCTCCTGTCAAATGCCGAACTCGGGCAGTTCAAGCAGCGCCACTCAGAACCCCGCCGCCGTCGGCTGGTTATTCGGTAAAATAATAAATTTTTTCAGCCGATAAAAACATAAAAATTGCCTCGCCTGTAATAATTTGATATATTCAATCAATGGCTTCCAGCTTTTGCTATTTTAACGGGAAAATTGTTCCGGCAGACAGAGCCTTGATTTGTCCGGACGACCTCGGTGTTTTGCGCGGCTACGGCGTTTTTGACGTGATGAAAACGGTCAACGGGAAAATCTTTTTGTTTGACGAGCATTTCAAAAGATTAAGCGATTCTGCGGATTATCTTGGCGCCGAATTGCCGGTAGGGAAAACGGAAATTGAAAGGACGATAAAGAAATTAATTGCAAAAAACAAAATCAAGCAGGCTTCAATCAGAATTGTTTTGACGGGAGGCCGAAGCGCGGACGCGATGCATTTTAATTCCCAGTCGCCGACTTTCTGTGTTTTGGTTTCCGAGTTCAGGCCATTGAAAGAAGATCTGTTTAAAAACGGGATAAAATTAGCGACAGTCAATCGAGGCAGAGATATGGCGGAAATAAAAACGACTAATTATATCGCGGCTGTTAAGGCCATAAACGAACGGCAAAAAAAGGAAAATTTTTTTGAAATTCTGTATGTTTTGGATGGTTCCGTATTGGAAGCGTCCACCAGCAACTTTTTTGCGTTCGTCGGCGACAAACTCGTCGCGCCGAAAGATAATATTTTGAAAGGCATAACCAGAAATCTTGTTATAAAGCTGGCTAGGAAAGAATTTGAGGTGGAAGAACGAGAGTTGAAAATAGAAGAATTGGCGTTAGTAAAAGAGGCTTTTATCACGGCCACAAACAAAGACATCGTACCAGTCGTCCAAATTGACGGCAAAAAAATCGGCGGCGGCAAGCCCGGCAAAAACACCAAAAAATTGATGCAAATTTTTGAAGAATTTGTTAAGAGTTATTAAAAAATGAATTACAAAGAATTTTTTTCTGGGAAGAAAATTACGATGATGGGATTGGGAATTCTCGGGCGGGGGGTCAATGTGGCCAAGTTTTTGGCGGAATGCGGAGCGGAATTGACTGTCACGGACTTAAAGACGGAAGAGCAATTAGCTTCATCTCTAAAAATTCTGGCGCCGTATAAAAATATAAAGTATGTTTTGGGAAAACATGAATTGGACGATTTTTCCGGTAAGGACATGGTTATCAAATCTGCCGGCGTGCCATTAGATTCCATTTATATAGCCGAAGCCAGAAAAAATAATATTCCCGTAGAAATGGATGCTTCTCTTTTTGCCAAGCTGGTAAAACTATCGACATCGAATGTCGATATAATCGGCATTACTGGAACAAGAGGAAAAAGTACGGTTACTCATTTGATTTATGACATCATAAAAAATTCCGGCAGACGAGTTTATCTTGGCGGTAATGTCAAAGGTTTGGCTACTTTGCCGTTGCTGAAAAAGGTAAAGCCAGATGATACTGTGGTGATGGAACTGGATTCATGGCAACTACAGGGTTTTGGCGAGGCTAAAATAAGCCCGAACATCGCCGTATTTAGCACTTTTTTGCCGGACCACCAAAATTATTACAAAAACGATATGGATAAATATTTTTCCGACAAAGCCAATATTTTTAAATTTCAAAAAGAAAATGACTATCTTGTGGTGGGGGAGAGATTTTTTCACAACATCAAATCCTTCGCTAAAAATGCTGGAGCAGAAATAGCGAAGGATTTTAAAAATGGCAGTAGTAACGGCAACTTAAAAAGAAAAACAGTAATTGCTAAAAAGAGCGATATTCCCCATCCGCCAGCTGGCGGATGGAAAGTAAGATTGCTTGGCGAACACAATCTGGAAAACATCGCTCTGGCGGTTGAGGCGGCGAGAAAACTTGGCATAAAAGAATCAGTCATTAAAAAATCAGTGGAGAAATTTAAAGGCTTGCCCGGCCGTCTGGAATTTATAAAAGAAGTTAAGGGAATAAAATTTTACAATGATACTACCGCCACTACGCCGGAAGCGGTAATAGCCGCCCTAAAATCTCTGAAAGGGAAAAAAAGGAGAATAATTTTAATCGGCGGAGGAGCGGACAAAAATTTGGAATACGACGAATACGCCAAAGTTGTGAAAAAATATATTAAAACCTTGATTTTATTCAGGGGCTTGGCTTCCAATAAAATAATTTCCGCGCTTGGCAAAACGAAATTTCCGGTGGAAGTTTTTGATAATATAAAAAGCGCGATGAAATTCGCCGTTGCCAACGCCAAAAAAGACGACATTGTTCTGCTTTCTCCCGGCGCCGCCAGTTTCGGTGTGTTTAAGAACGAATTTGACCGGGGAGAACAATTCAATAAATTTGTTAAAAAGTTAAAGTAAATTTTACAAAAACAAAATCATACGCTTATTTTGCTGGAGCATAATTAGTGGTAGGATTTTTAAAATACAAAAGGCGGGAAATGCAAGATTGACAAGATGTATCTTGTGTGTATAATATCAGCAGATAAATGCAAGATTTTCTTGCGACTGAATCCGGCAGATTTCCGGAACGCACTTTTAAATTTTTTAGGAGAAATGAAATGGGAGGAATATTAAAAACAATGGGTGTTATTGTTCCCTTTCCAAAAGAAAGAAGAAAGGAAAGGACTGTAATAATCCAGAAACCAATAATAATCATTGCTAAATGTGGAAATACAGGAAGGAGATATGAGTATCCAAATTATTACAACATTTATCCGCCTGGAAAATATACAAAAGAAACACATGATGTATATCTCGTGACATACGAATTATTAAACGAAGAAGGATACCTTGGCTACAACTCAATTATCCGAAATTTTTTGTTTTCGGAAGAAGCCATGAATAATCTGGAAATGGCTTACTTCCATACATGCAGACAAGCAGTGACAGCAAGTGAATTGTTCGGGCGTATGATGAAATTGGATTTTTTGGACAAAAACAAGGTCAGGTTAGTTGCCTGCATCAATGATGAGAAAAGGACAGATGAATTTGCCCAAAACACCAAACTCAAAGTTGACTACTGTTCTTGTGAACCAGGTAGGGAAGCCTTCGAACGATGCGAAGGAACAAAAAGATACTTTGAGCACTTACTTGAAGGTCTAACATATGTGAATCAGGATGAAATTATTTACGAATCTTTTCAAAAAGAGGACGGCAAAGACGAGACCCATAATTAAACATTTTTTTCATTTTTTGTCCTCCATGTTTGTTTCGGCAAGCTTGGAGGACATTTTTTTATCCAAAATTTTGATGTAATATAGACTTATAAAAATAAAATGAAAAATGTTGATTTGAACTTGACTTAAGTATATCCAATATATATACTTATTTAAAATATGACTACAAAATTGCAAAAATGGGGAAACAGCTACGCGGTGAGAATTCCGAAAAATTTTATTCAAGACCTCGTGTTGTCCGGAGGATCGGAAATTGAAATCAAATATCATAATAAGTCGTTGGTCATAACGCCCAAAAAACAGAAACAATACGCGCTTAAAGATTTGATTAAGAGAATTACGCCGAAAAATAGGCATAAGGTTGTTTTTGACGGACAAGATGTCGGCAAAGAAAAAACAATATGGTAGATAAAATTCCGGACCAGGGCGATATCGTGTGGCTTTCTTTAGACCCGACAAAAGGACACGAACAAAAGGGCAGGCGTCCGGCATTTGTTCTTACAAAAAGAGAATATAACAAAGCGACTGGTTGTTTTCTTATGTGTCCGCTCACGACAAGAAGAAAAGGATATATGACGGAAGTTCTATGTGAGATTGACGGTAAAAATGCCGTTATTTTATCCGATCAGATTCGTTGTGTTGATTTTACCGCGCGAAAAGCTGAATACATAACGACAGTTTCAGGTGAAATAACATCTGAAGTCAAAGCCAAAATCCGCGCTCTCATTTTCGGCTAAACAATAAAAAACATAAACAAAAAATGTGTATCTTAAATCTGCGATCGCCTAAATAAGGGGAACATTTTTAAAATACAAAATATGGGGCACGCAAGATTGACAAGATTTGTTTTGTGTGTATAACATAGATAGATAATGTTACCATACAATTTTTGATTGAAATGGGCGTAATTTTTGTGCCTTAACAATTAGATAGAAAAAGAAAGGAGTGATTAGATGTTGAAGCAAAAAGTTAGGAAAAAAAAGAAGATGGAGAAATTTATTAGAGGATATTTGATTGATAAATTTGATCTATTGTCAAAAACCCTCGAATTATCTCTGAGTTGCGGTCATGGATTTTGCGTTGCATCAATAATCGCATTTAGGGATGGATTGGGGGAATTGGGGGCATGGGAGTCTTTTTACCAAAAAAATAAACAAAATGTTGATGATATTAGTAAAAATTCTTGGGTAAAAGATTATTGGAATGGGACACAAGTGGAGGAAGGAAAAAAAAAGTTTTACCTAAGAGAAAAGAAGTCTCTAAAAAATGATTTAACGTTGCTGCTTGACATTTTGAATCATTGTAAATGAACTGACACTTCAACCCTCGGTTTGCTTCGCTATCTGGCGCAGGCAAATCGGGGGTTATTTTTTTTTGTATTAAAACTCAATCTGCTATACTGTAAATTGCTGAAAATAAAATGAAAAATATTGATTTGAATAAAATAAAGAAGGCGCATTTTGTGGGGATTGGCGGGATTGGAGTTTCGGCGATTGCCAGAATGATGTTGGGGGAAGGTAATCCGCCAGTTGGCGGAGTCAGTGGATCGGATGTTTCGGACTCGGCGATAATTGAGGAGTTGCGAAAACTGGGGGCGAAAATTTTTTTGGGACACAACGCCGATAATGTCGCCGATGATGTTGATTTGCTGGTTTATACTCCGGCCGCAACGGCCGACAATCCGGAATTAAAAAAAGCCGCCGAATTGGGCCTTCCGATGCTTTCTTATCCGGAAATGCTCGGACTTATTTCCAAAGATAAATACACTATCGCCGTCTCCGGCGCGCACGGCAAGACCACAACGACGGCAATGATTGCGAAAATTTTAATTGACGCCAAATATGACCCGACTGTTATTGTGGGCAGTTTATTGAAAGACAATCGTAGTAATTTTGTGGCGGGCAAAAGCTGGTATTTCGTGGTGGAAGCCTGCGAATACAAAAAATCTTTTCTTAATCTTAGTCCAAAAATTATCGTCATCACCAATATAGACAACGACCATTTGGATTATTACGGCAATTTGGAAAATATCAAAAAAGCGTTCGGCGAATTTGTATCAAAATTGCCGGAAGACGGATATCTGGTTTGCGACCCGAATGATAAAAATTTGAAAGAAATAGTTGAAAAAGCGAAATGCGGGGTAATAGATTACGCGAAAGTAAGCAATAATTTTAATCTTAAAATTCCCGGCGGGCATAATATAAAAAACGCCCAAGCGGCTATGGCAGTGGCGGAAATTTTAGGAGTTGATTTTAAAAAAGCGGAAAATTCTTTGGAAAGTTTTGAAGGCGCTTGGCGGCGGTTTGAATTTAAAGGCGAGACGAAAAACGGAGTTTTGGTCTACGACGATTACGGTCATCACCCGACGGAGATAAAAGCGACGCTGAAAGGCGCAAGGGAATTGTATCCAAAAAATAAAATTATTACTGTTTTTCAGCCTCATCTTTACAGCCGGACAAAATTTCTTTTTGGCGATTTTGGCAAAAGTTTTGGCGATGCCGATGAAATTATTTTGGCCGACATATACGCCGCCAGAGAACCAAAGGACGAGAGCATAAATTCCAGAATGTTGGCGGAGGAAATAACAAAAAATGGCGGCAAAACCAGATATATGGAATCTTTTGACAAAATAGCCGGCTTTTTGGCTGAAAATGCCAGAAAAGGGGATATTGTTATCACAATGGGCGCGGGAGATATTTTTAAAGTCGGCGAAAAATTATTAAAATGACAATGAAGTATCCCCTAAAATTTCTATAGATTTTTTAGGGGATAGTGGCGATGGTAATTAGGTTATAATTAGTTGCAGTTAAAATTTAATGTGATATTATTTGTTCATTATGAATAAAAAAGTAATAATATATTCTACGCCGACCTGCGTTTATTGCCGGATGGCTAAGGATTTTTTAACGGATAAAAATATTCCTTTCACGGAATACGACCTGTCAAAAGACATTGCCAAAAGGGAAGAGGTGATAAAGAAAACCGGCCAGATGGCCGTGCCGGTAATAGAAGTGGACGGGGAGACGATGATCGGATTTGACGAAGGGCAGTTGTCAAAAATGCTGGGAATATAGATTGCCCTCATAGCTCAATGGATAGAGCAATCCCGTCCTAAGGGAGAGATGGAGGTTCGATTCCTTTTGGGGGCAAAATTTTATTTGAAAAATTTGCTGTTATAAATTATGATTAATTTATCGGCTTGAACCATATTTTAATTTTGGGGGAAGAAAATTTTTTAATCATATGAATTATGAATAAACCAATAATTTTAATCACTGGTTGTGGTTATAAACCTGTAGATCATGTTTTTACGCATGAAGGCAGACCAACTCACAACAAAATCATAATTGACGGCAAGGAACACAAAATGAATGTTGGAACCGCCGCCGCATATTATATTTCTAAAAAAGGCACTGAAGTCATAATGGTTTCTCGAACAGCAGAACATCTTGAAAAAATTAAACAAGGATTGATAAGTTTAGGTTGTAAAAGCAATCTAATTTCTTATATTGTCGCTGATATTACAACAGATGACGGTGTTGCTAATTTAGTCAAAAATTTACCAGAAAACAGAGAAATTTTTTGGGTACAATCGATCGGTATGGGTGGCGGAGCTTACAAAGTGCCAAATGATAATATCTATTTACCTTTCGAAAAAATTTCTCCTGATTTGATCAACGCAGAACTTCAAATTGTTACGGCGACTCACAAACTAATGCTTCAGCTAGTACCGATTTTTAGAAAACAAATCGCTAATGGTCAGAAAGCCAAAATTTGTATCGTAACCTCAATGTCTGGTGAACGAGGCTACCATTTTGGTTCTACTCATGTGGCAGCCAAGCATGCGCTCGTTGGTTATATCAAGGGCATTGAAAAAGAACTTGGTGATGAAGGAATTGAAATCTACGATGTCAGACCTGGTGCTATTGATACCGGTATGTATGATAACCCACACACAAGAGAAGCAGTTGAGGAAATTAGTAGAAGGACAAAAATGTGGGAAGGCAAAAACCCGATTTATGCCGAACCAATTAAAGTTGCCCAAGTTATTTTCAAGTCGCTGTTTTCTAAAAACCCGAAAAAAGTGTACAAGGTACTAGCGCCTTTCCAGAAATAAATTATGAAAGAACATTTGTGTTTGCGTGGAAAACTCATAATTTTTCCACCAAAGAAAAACTTGAAATTGTCAGCGGTGCGGCTTCGCCGCCTTTCCGCATTTTTATTTGAAAAAAGTTTGGGTTTGTATATACTGTTTGTGTTGAAAGTAGTGGCCTATAGTTCATCGGTAGAACGTCCCGATGTCCATCGGGAAGGGTGGGGTTCAATTTAAATTTATGGCTTGGGTTTATATACTGCAAAGCGAGAAAACAAATAGATATTATATTGGTTGCAGTCATGATGTTGATAAAAGATTAAAGGAACATAATTTCGGCAAAACAATTTCTTTGAAATCGCACAGGCCAATGAAATTAGTTTTCAAAAAATTATTTCCTTCTTTTCTTGATGCAAGACGAATGGAAAATAAGTTAAAAAAGTGCAAGAATAAGAAAATACTTGATTTGATAGTCAAAGAACAAGTAATAAAAATGGGCCTATAGTTCATCGGTAGAACGCATCCATGGCATGGATGAGGGCGGGGTTCAATTCCCCGTAGGTCCAAAAATTCTGATAGACACAACGATTATTCCCAGCAGAACGTCCCGATGGACATCGGGAAGGGCGGGGTTCAATTCCCCGTAGGTCCAAAAATTCTGATAGACACAACGATTATTCCCAGCAGAACGTCCCGATGGACATCGGGAAGGGCGGGGTTCAATTCCCCGTAGGTCCACCACTTCGCTCATAGATTGCTATGAGCTGCGCGGTGCAAGCAAAAATTTGACAAGTTTATCTTGATTTGCTAATATATCGATATGTGAGTGTTTTCCCGTTCTTCTATTATTGTTTGGACGGGCATTCCAATACATATCCCACAAAACCCGCTTCGGCGGGTTTTGTGTTTTAAATCTTTTGTTTTAAATTGCAAAAAGCTTCGAAAATCAAATTTTGGAAAATCGCTTAACCCCAACCTCGCAGACTCGGTTGGCCGCCCCCGCCTACGATTTTCAAAACTTATTTTCTTCGCTTTTTGCTCGCTTATGATTATAATTAAAACATGAATTCCATCAGAGTCGGCGTGTTGCGCGGAGGACCGTCCCTTGAGCACGAAGTTTCGCTTAAAACCGGCGAAAGCGTTTTGCGCAATCTGCCGGTAAAATATTCAGCCAAAGATATTTTCATAAGCAAAGAAGGAGAATGGCATTTGGACGGCAAGCCTGCTCATCATGACCGGATTTTCAGGCAAATTGACGTTGTTTTCAACGCCCTGCACGGGGAGTATGGGGAAGACGGCAAAGTTCAGCAGTTGTTGGAATCTTTCGGCGTTCCTTACACCGGCTCGGGAATAATGGCTTCAGCTTTGGGAATGAATAAAATTCTGGCCAGGCAAGCTTTTAAAAACTCCGGGTTGAAAGTCCCGTACGGTTTTGAAATTATTTTGGAAAAAGGACTGGCGGAAACAGCCAAAGATATTTTTAAAAAAATGCCTCCGCCTTGGGTGATTAAATATCCGTCCGGCGGATCTTCAGTCGGCGTTTCCATAGCGCGCAACTTTGACGATTTGGAAGAAGCTTTGGAAAAAGGGTCTTCATTTTCTCCTAAAATATTGGTTGAAGAATACATAAGAGGCAGGGAAGCGACCTGCGGAGTGATTGACGAATTCAGAAATCAAAAGCATTACGCTTTGCCGATAGTGGAGATAATCCCGCCGGCTCAAAGCGGTTTTTTCAGTTACGACGCCAAATATGGAGGCAAGACGCGGGAATTGTGTCCATCAAATTTTGACATGAAAACGAAAAGGGCGATAGAAGCGATGGCGGTTACGGCTCATAACGCCATCGGGGGCAGGCATTATTCGCGCTCGGATTTCATCGTGTCCAAGAATGGAATTTATCTTTTGGAAATAAACACTTTGCCCGGTCTGACGGCGGAATCTTTGTTGCCGAAAGCTCTAAATGCCGTCGGGTCTTCGCACAAGGAACTTTTGGAGCATTTGATAACTTTGGCGTTAAGGAAAAAGTAGTTGATATTCTTGAATTGCGAAATAGCTGTCTTTGAAATAGCCCGAAGTATTTTTCTGCACCACAAGAGTACTTCCATTTTCTAATCGTTTCACTCAAGAAAATTAGGTCGCTGAAAAATCATCTTTACTCGCGCCGCCGCGCTCCGTAGTGCTATTTCAAAAACACTATTTCGCAATTCAAGAGTTATTTCATTTTTTCTTCCACTTTCCTTACCGCTATTTCCAGCGCCACTTCGCGGGGGTTTCTGTTTTCTTTGAGGCTTTGTTTTAAAACCGTCGTTGTCGCGCTTTTTATTTTTCTTTCAACCAGCTTGAACATTTTTTCGTGGCCGTAGCCTCGGTATTCGGCGTAAGAAGAAATCACTCCTCCTGCGTTGGCCACGAAGTCCGGCACGACCAAAACGCCTCTTCTGAAAAATTCTTCTTCAATCTGTTCTCTCATGGGGATATTCGCCCCTTCCACAATTATTTTCGCTTTGATTTCATTTTTGTTTTTCT